>Ga0335081_10001234_pt1 | contig 40731 bp, 44 predicted proteins | sample Lox_Sample_35_FD_206713 | JGI IMG/M metagenome (GOLD analysis project Ga0335081, IMG submission 206713) | Soil microbial communities from Loxahatchee National Wildlife Refuge, Florida, United States - Lox_Sample_3.5 | ecosystem: Environmental > Terrestrial > Soil > Wetlands | place: USA... | reverse complement strand
CCAAGACAGTCGAGTCCATCCGGTCCGAGGCACCGATCGTTCCCAAAATGACCGGGCCAGTATGAAGGCCGATGCCGATCTGAACCGAATGATCCCCGGATCGGCCTTCCTCGCCGTTGAAGGAAGCCACGGCAGCAAGCATCTTCGCACCGCATGTCACGGCCCTCTCGGCGGAGTCCACTCCCTCGAAAATACAGAGGACGGCGTCCCCCAGGAATTTATCGATCACCCCTTGCGCTTCTCCGACCACCCGGGTGATCCGTTCGTAGACCCGGTTCACAAAGGCGATCAATTGACTCGGGGTGAACCGCTCGGACAAAGCGGTAAAACCCCTGATGTCGCAACAAAGAATCGTCACCGACTGCTGGTCGGCCTCGCCCAACCGTATCGCTCCCAACCCTTTGCTGGCGATACGGCGAAGATAGGCTGGAGGAACGAACCGTTCAAACATATCTTTCGCCTCGCGAATCGCTTGCTCCAGGGAACGAAAGTGGAGCGCAATGGCAATGGTCAAAAAGATCGATAGCCAGATCGAAGCAAACCACAGAACGCGCTCCTCCGTGAGGAGCGTCACTCCCATTGCGAGCAGCGAATCGTTCAGCCCGCCTAAGAACCAGATCAGCAGTCCCATGGTAACAGGAATCAAAACCTGTTTCCGCTCTTTGAAACGCACCGGTCTGGCAATGATGAGGGAGATGTACAGAATACAGGCTGCCAGGCAGAAAGATTGAATGAAGACCTTAAGGAGCCTGGATTGGGGCCTCCAGAAATTAAGAGAGATAGGATCGGGCTCCAGAGGAAGTGTGAAGAACAGGGGCCCTTTGCCCAGAAGGGCCGAAACGGCCAGTAGAATACCTACTCCAGTCATGACCCAGGTGAGCGGCCGTGGCCTTTCGTTAAAGAGCTCCAAGAAGAACCAGAACCAGGTGGCCGGCAAAAGAGCTAATGAGGCGTAAAGGATTTTATATCCTAAGAGGACCGATTCCGGCGATCTCTGAATTCCCCAAAAAAACCATCCTAAAAAGGCGAAGCTTATGAAAACATAAAAGAAAAACAGGCTCCGCAACGGCCGGTAATGATAATAAATGATCGAGATGACCAGACAGAGAATGGCCAGGATGGCATTAGCGGTCAACCCGCAGAGAGGTCCAATACTCAAATGAGGGACGGAATCAGGCAGCATGTTGGGCCCTCCTGTGAGGAGAAGATTGGCATGTCTACATTAATTGAAGTCTACTAAAATGAGGCAGGAGGGTCAACAAAAAATCTGTTTCGGAGGCTTTACATAAATGTGATGACCACGATCTCGGGTTTGGTATCGATCCGCATAGGAGGCCCCCAGGTACCCGCCCCGCTGGAGGTGTAAACCAAGAGGTCGCCGTACCATTTCAACCCGTAGTCGTAACCCCTGTAAACCTTCGATGTGATCAGTCGGAAGAGGAAGACCTGGCCCTGGTGAGTATGGCCTGAAAGCTGAAACGAAATTCCCTGCTCCCTGGCAACGCCCAAATTGAGAGGGGCGTGTTTCAATAGAATGCTGGGCTTATGACGGTCTATTCCCATCTTCCCTAAAATCGCTCTGAAATCCTCTTCCCTTCTTGAATCCCTGTAATCAACCCCAATAATCTGCAGGCCATCCAGTTCAACCTTTTCATTATACAAAACATGGATCCCGGCGCGACGGACTGCCCGTAAGTACGGAGCGTTGTCAAAAAACTCTTCATGATTTCCTGTAATAAAATATGTGCCATGAGGAGCGGAGATTTGGGAAAAGGGCTCGATCGTCTTATCTAGGTCGACTGCCACACCGTCATAGAGATCGCCTCCAATAAAAACAATGTCCGGATGCAGGTTCCTCACCTCGGCGGCGATCCGTCGGGAGAACCCGTAGTTTCTCACCTGTCCTAAATGTGTGTCGCTCACCCAGACAGCCCTTTTCCCTTTCCACTGGCCGGGCAAATGAGGAAGCTGAACGTTGATCCGGGTGATGCGAGTCACTCCCGCATTGATGAATCCGTAGAGGCTTGCCGCCAGGGCTATCCCGATCAAGATCTCGATCAATGTTTTTTGATTCAGGGGAAGGTGAATCAATTTAGCCAGACCGTAGAAGATCCAGCAAAGCGCGGAGGCCAGAATGAAAAGGTAGAGAATCCCCAACCAGGATGCCGCCGCCGTGTAAACGCATCGTGTCAGGAGAGTGGAGTAACGAAAGGCAAGAAAGGAAGTCAGAACCAGGCTTACAGAAAGTAGACCCAGGATAGCTTTCAGGACCAAAAGCTTCGCGGGATCGGCCACGCAAAAGAAGCGGACCAGGGTCCTGTACAAAAACCAGTGTCCCAAAAAGAGGATCGATTGGACGATACTGATAAAGAGAAAAAAGCGCATAAAAGTTTTAGCATTATAATGGATAATATTCCGATTCGCCATCGATCCTCCCATCCTTGACAATCATTTCTCAATGTATCACGCTTGCTTGAAGCGGTAATCATCAGCTTCTTCATTTTTCCCATACCGAGAGGTCATTTGAAGAATCACTGTAATCAACGGGAACGTGAAAGTGACCGGGCAGAATCAGGAGTTCTCTCCCGTGGTGCCATCGACCCCCCCGACCTACTTCTCATAGCGGCTGCAACGGGCTCAAGGGCGCGCAATAAGGCATTCGGCATCCGCTTGCCTCTGCTTGGGTATCCTGCCATCGGACTGGCCACGATCGCTTCGCTTACTCCCGCCCGATTCAACGTCCGTCTGGTTGACGAGGCCAACGAGCCTGTCCCTTACGGAGAAGGCTATCACCTGGCTCTCATTGTCGGGCTCACGCATCATATGCCGAACGTTTATCGCATCGCCGACCGCCTGCGGTCAGAAGGGACGAAGGTGATATTGGGCGGATTTCATGTGACCGCTCTGCCGGAAGAGGCCCTGCAACATGCCGATACCGTGATCCTTGGACAAGCCGAAGCCATATGGGAAGAGATTCTCGGCGATTTTGAACGGGGAAGCCTGAAGAAAAAATATCTTGGCCCGGAGGCAGACCTTAACCGCCTTCCGGTCATGAGGCGCGACCTTTTCAACAAGAAATTCTACTACCCTGGGGAAATCATAGAGACGACTCGGGGCTGCGCCGTCGGATGCGCCTTTTGCGGGGTTCAGAACTTTTTCGGTAGAAGGTATCGAGGTCGGTGGCCGGAAGCCATTCGCGAAGAAGTGATGGCCCTCTTCGGCCCAAGGCCCCCTCAGGCACCCTGGAAGACTTGGCTCGCACGACACTGGCACCCTGACATTCCTTATTTTATCGAGAGGCGCCTCCTCTATGTAATAGACTCTAATTTCGTTTCGGATCCGGGCCATGCCAAGGCTGTGCTTCGGGTGTTTAAGGACTGCGACATCCGGTGGTACGGCCATGCGAGCTTCAACCTCACGCGAGATGAATCCATGCTCGACCTCATCGCAGAATCAGGCTGTATCGGCGTAAACATCGGTTTCGAATCCCTCTCGCAAACATCCATTGACTCCATGCACAAGTTTCCGAACCGGACGGCTGAATATGCCGACTCTATCCGCCGCCTTCATGAACGCGAGATCGGTGTCATGGGCACATTCATCGTAGGATTTGACGAAGATACCCCTGAGGTCTTCGACCGGATCGCCGAATTTGCCGTAGAAAATCGGCTTCAGACTGCCTTTACGCTGATCCTCACTCCTCTTCCTGGCACTCCACTCCACGCGCAAATGGACTCCCAGGGCCGGATCTTCAGCCGCAACTGGTGCGATTACGATCACGGATCGGTAACGTTTTTCCCGAAAAGCATGACACCGGAGCAACTCCACTGGGGGATGAGGTCTACGTGGAGAAAAATCTACGCCTGGCGAAGCATATGGCAAAGAATTATGATAAAGCCGAGGCTTCGGCCTTTCTTCTACCTGCCGGTAAACATCGGATTCCGCCGCTGCACCCGCTTGATCTGCTCTGCAAAGCTTTGGCCTCCACCCAACCCGGGTCACTGCGGCCAATCGTCACATGCAGCTTGAACTATTTCCATTCCTGGCAATATGGTGTATAGAAGTTACAGATTAGGAAGGCGACGATGAGGAAGGACGTAAAATGGTTGATCCCTGTTTTGGCCGTCTTTCTCATGAACCAGGCTGCTCTAGCCCTTGAAATAGGAGAGATTCCTCCGAGGGTAGAGTTAAGAGAAAAACTGGGAGGACGGCTGGATGGAAAACCATGGAGCAGCGACGAACTCCGAGGGAAGGTTTATGTTCTTTTTTACGTCGATCCTGATGAAAAGGATACGAACAATGAGGCCAGCGAAGCTCTGGACAGAGAGAAGTTTCCCGAAGATAAGTTTCAATCTTTCGGGATCATTAATATGGCTGCCACCTGGCTTCCCAATTTTGCCATTTCTTCTGGCCTAAAAGAGAAACAAAAGCGCTACCCACGAACCACTTACGTGCGGGATTACAAAAAAGTGTTGGTGAATACCTGGAAGATTGCTGACGACAGTAGTGACGTTCTCGCCTTTGACAAAAGCGGGAGATTGATCTTCAGAAAAGACGGAAAACTTACGCCGGAAGAGATTCGGTCGCTCCTCAGGGTCATTCGCGATCATCTGTAATCTTTTCCCCGTCTCGGTTTCCCCATGAAGGGTATACGTCTGACCATGTTCGTAAGAGAATGGATTCTATCGACTGAGGAAAATGGAGAAAATAAGCCTCAGAACCATAGACGAAGAAAGGAATAAAGCGAGATGCCGTGGAAATTCGTCGGAATTGTCGCCGCCTTTTTGACCATGTTCGGGTTTGTCCCCCAGATCGTCAAGATGTGGAAGACCCATTCGGTCGAAGACGTGAGCGGATTAACTCTATTTCAATTTAGCGTAGGGTCGACCTTGTGGATGTTATACGGGATGCACCTCCAAGACTTCATCGTGATTGGGGCAAATGTCATCTCCTTGGTCACTCTGTCGATCGCCTTAGGGTTTTATCTGAGGCTAAGTCGAGGTGCTCAGCCTAATCCTTGAAGCTCCCATGTCCGGTCGGCGACATGGCGGGTCCACATCCCTTCTTCTTTGTTGATCCATGAAAATTTCCGTCATTATTCCCGTATTGAACGAGGCCCAAGGTATTCTTTCCTGCTTGGACAGCGTCAAGACGCAGCAAGGTGATTTCGAGTTGATTGTCGCCGACGGCGGGAGTATCGACGGGACGGCCGAGGTCATCCGGCCCCTTGCCAGGGTGCTCCACTGCCAGGAGGGCCGCGCGCTTCAGATGAATTCAGGCGCACGCGAGGCTACCGGTGATGTATTTCTTTTCTTGCACGCCGATTCCTGCCTCCCCCCACGCGCCTTTCCGCTGCTGGAGCAGGCCCTGGCCGATTGCCGGATTGTGGGCGGCACATTCATGCTGAGATTTGACAGCCCGAGACTTCTTCTTCGCACCATTAGTTTCTTTACCCGATTCGAATTTCGATATTTCCATTGCGGGGATCAGGGGATTTTTGTGAGGAGGCCAGCGTTTGATCAGCTGAATGGGTTTTCAGAAATACCCCTTATGGAAGACATCGATTTCCTGCGACGACTGCACAAGATCGGCCGGGTAACGCTGCTCAGACAGCCGATTACAACTTCCCCCCGGCGGTTCCTGGAGCACGGCATCCTACGCCAGCAGCTGTTGAATATTCTCCTGGTAGCTCTTTATCTTCTTGGAGCGAGGCCGGAGACCCTTAAGAAATGGTATGGTAAATAGCCGCAAGTAAAAAGCCAAGAACTTGCCTGAAATTAGGAAAGGCGAGAATCCGTGAAGAAAGGCTTGACGTTTCTACAGAGTTCCTCCGGAGAGATAACACACATGACTTCGCCGTGCAGTTTTTCGAAATAGTTAATATCACTTGTTTGCCACGGAGGAACGATCATTCTGGGACAAAGCCTTCCATAGACCCATGAACGAGCCCCATCGCTATTTCCGGAGAACAGGGAAAGGTTGAAGCTGAGGATGTGGCCTTTCAAATATTGAAAGACTTTAAGCAGGCCCTGAGAAAAATCGGTCCAGTCTTCGGTCTTCACCTCATTGACCGTCAATCGATTGGAAAAGAGAATCAGGATCTCTCCAAATATGCCACGGGGCGAAAAAGCCGTTAAGAAATAGACATCCCCTTGACGGCCGATAACTCTTTTCCCCCTCTCGATCTCTTCCGAGAGATAACTCTGCCAAAAAGAAGGAACGCCGTTATTCTGGTACCGAATGATCCCTTCGATCACCTCTTTGTGCGAGGCTGTGGGGACATCCTCAACGAGGATCTGGATATGGGGATGGAATAGCCCGGCTCCTGATGAGGGAAGGTAATTCCAGTTAATCGAACTGAACTGAAACTCGGGCTGGCTTTTTCCGATCCTTTGGATCCCTTCTTGTGCCGCCAAAAACCCATCCCTTAACATCTCGACGGAGAATTGATCGGGATAGAGGAAATGCTCTTCACAGAAGACAACCACCCAATTGTACCGGGCGTAGGGAAATGCATTGGGGAACAACCATGCCCCTCCTCTGCGGATTCTCCCCTCGCAGGCAATCTCGGGCAAAAGCTTCGGAGTGGATGAAGAGATTTGTTCTGCGCAGAAAGGGCAGACTTTTCTCGAGGCTTCTATCATCTCCGGCGAAACGACGACCTCAGGATACTTTCGACGGTAGGGAAGGATCCGGGAACGATGACCGGTCAGATCGTCTTTTCTCAGCTCAAGAGAAACGGTTTTTCTCGAAAATCCCTCCTTGGGGTCGAGGAATGAAGATTGAACCTCTTTTCTGAAAAATTCAATTTCAGCCATTTCTGTCCTCCGCCATCCTCATCATGAAGCTCCTGGATTGCCCTTGAGTCCTATCGCCTCTGCCACTTCCTGCATCCCTTTAATGGTATCCTCGATCAGCTCATCCAGCTCCACTCCGAGCATCGACGCCCCTTTCTCGATGATCGACCGATCCACTCCCGCTGCAAATCTCTTGTCCTTCCATTTGTTTTTTACCGATTTCACCTGGACATCCAGGACGCTCTTGGACGGCCGAATGAGCGCGGTGGTCACAACAAGCCCGGTCAACTCATCGACAGCGTAAAGGGCCTTCTCCATAGTCGTCTGCGGCATCTCGTCCGAGCATATCCCCCATCCGTGAGAAACGGCCGCCCGGATATATTCCTCCGGCCACCCTTCTTGCTGGAGGATTTTCCTGGTCTCGGAGCAGTGCTGATCTGGAAACTTTTCATAATCGAGATCGTGGATGAGACCGACCATTCCCCATTTCTCCTCATCCTCGCCGCGCTTTCTGGCAATGTAACGCATCACCCCTTCGACAGCGTAGGCATGCTTGCGCAAGGATTCCGTTTGATTGTACCGATGCAGAAGCTCCAGGGCGTCCCGCCGCTTTGGTATTTTCTCTTCCATCGTCACGCTCCTTTCCTGTTTTTTCTCCAAAAAGATTGCCAAAAAATAAAAAGAATTATAACATTAGGGCGGCCTGGATGCGAAAATATAACATGAATCGAAAGATCTGATTCATGTTTTCGTGAGAAGTCGTCAAAAAGTTAAGAAACCGAAAAAATAGAAACAGGCCAGCAAGGATGGTTCTCTTGGAAAACTTTAGAGCGAAACCGCCTACGGATAACGTTTCACGGTCTAATGGTAATACCTTCATCTGCTTACTGCCGCGGATGGTTGCGCACCTATGATGCCGCGCATTCTAAAGTTCGGAAAGAGAGCCATCCTGAAAGGGCCGAACACAAACGAAGCCCGATTTCTTCACGCCTTCTGAGGTGTTAGCGATGATCGACTATTCTCCGCTGGACCAGCCGTTTTTGTTGCAATTCGTCTTTTATCCTCGAAAGGACTTTACGCCGTGCCCGAAAAATGCCTTCGACCTCTTTGTGACGGTCGGAAACACTGTCTCCATCTCCTGCCGCTTTTACGCGGGCCATCGCGAATGGCCGTGGATACTGTTTTTTCACGGGAATGGGGAGGTGGTAAGCGATTATGACGAGATTTCTCCGTTTTACTACCAAAAGAAAATAAATTTGGTCGTAGCCGACTATAGAGGTTATGGCACCAGTACCGGGTTCCCTACGCTCACAGATCTTGTTAAGGATGCTCATGTCATCTTCAAAGAAGTCAGAGAAGAGCTCTCGAGAAGAAATCTACGAAAAGATCTCTGGGTGATGGGAAGATCTTTGGGAAGTATGGCTGCCCTCGAGCTGGCCTCTAAGTATCAAGAGCAGATGAAGGGACTCATCATAGAGAGCGGTTTTCCAAGCGTGGTAAGAATCATGTTTCGTCTTGGAATACCCGCACCGGTAATGGGGCGGGAAAAGATCGATCGGGAATGTCTGGAGAGGATTAAGAAGGTATTCCTACCCACTCTGATCATCCATGGCGACCAGGATAGCCTCGTCCCCGTTGAAAATGCAAGGACGATCTATCACCATCTCGGAAGTCTGCAAAAAGAACTCCTCATCATCCCTTCGGCAACTCACAACGACATCATGCTCGTTGGCTTCAAAGATTATTTTAATGCCCTTCAACGATTTATCGAGAAGACGGATCGAGCTCCAAAAAGCTAACCATCTCCCACCTTAAGAGACTTTCATATATAATAAAATCGGTTCCCCACAAGGCGGAAGAGACGGTAGGGTGAAAAAGTTTTGAGACTACAACCCCGATCCAAGGGAGAGGACTTCATCATGAGCTCAGCCGAAGGGATAGGGTGAGCGGGTTTCACCTATCTTTCAGGAAACAATTTTGTTATAGTTACAGGAATTTCAAACAAAGACCGGGACATTTTGCTTCGTTGAAACCTATTAGGTAAGCGGAGTTACAATTTTTTCGACAACGATTTGGAAAGACGATAATGGCTGACTTCTCCCCAGATGGTGCCCACGAAAAAAGATGGGCTGCGGTGAGTTCTGTCATGGCGGCCGTGGGCCTAACGGGTTTTAAGCTAATCGTTGGGCTTAGCACGGGAAGTCTGGGCATTCTCGCCGAAGCGGCCCATTCCGGACTCGACCTCATGGCTGCGCTGATGACTTTCTTGGCCATCAGAATTTCTGGTAAACCGGCTGACAGCAGTCATCTTTACGGCCACGGCAAGGCGGAAAACCTCTCGGCCCTATTTGAAACCCTGCTTCTTGTAATGACCTGTTTCTGGATCATCTATGAAGCCACCCACCGCCTTCTCTTTCATCCGGTTGCGTTAAAAGTCACCTTCTGGTCTTTTGCCATCATGATCGCATCCATTGTGGTAGACGTTTCCCGCTCCCGTGTCCTTTATCGGGCAGCCAAGAAATATCACAGCCAGGCCCTTGAGGCAGATGCCCTCCACTTCAGTACCGATATCTGGAGCTCCGGCGTCGTCATTTTGGGACTGCTATGTGTAAAAGCCAGTGTGTGGGGGTCGGGTTTGGCATTTCTGCACCAAGCGGATTCGGTTGCAGCCATCGTCGTTGGATTGATTGTCGTTTACATCAGTGTCAAGCTTGGGATGAGTACCGTCCAAGCGCTGCTGGATGTCGCCCCGTCAGGCATTGAGGGAAAAATTATCTCTGCGGTAAGTACACTCCCTGGTGTCACCGATTGCCATAACGTGAGGGTGCGCTATTCTGGCCCACAGCTCTTTGTGGATATCCATGTTCTCGTAGATGGCAACCAAACCTTAAGAGAAGCTCACAATCTTACGGAGGAAATCGAGGGCACCATCCAAAAGCTCATACCGAATGCGGATGTCACTGTCCACCCGGAGCCAAATTTGTAATGAAGGGGCTGGGGCTACATGACGATCATTAATGGGAGGAAGGATGGAAAAGCAGATTAAGAAGAAGAACGAAAAGGGCGAAGCCGAAGAGCCAAAACTCAAGCCACCTTACCTAGAAAAGATCGACGAACGATGTAATCTGCAAATATGGATCGTCGACGGCAGTTACATCCGGACTCGCATGGATGAAGAATTTACCAATTTCGGCCAGCATTATAGTTTCTCTTACATTCCTAAGAACGAGCTCTGGATTGACCAGGAAGCAAAGAATGACGAAAGGCGCTTTTTCATCGACCACCTCCTGGTGGAACACCGCCTCATGGAGAAAGGCGTGCCCTACGACAAGGCCCTGGCGGAAGCCGATAAGGTCGAACGCAGGGAGCGCAGCCGAGCGGGAGATGTACGCCGCCTGACGCATGAGGGCAAGGAGCTGCCCGATGGGAAAGAAGTTCATGAGCGACTATGGAAGAAACTCGAAAACGGCGTCAGCGTCTGGGTCGTCAACGGTCGCCTCGTCCGAAGCGTTTTCGATATCGATTTTACAGAAGGCGGGCACGACTATGTTTACGAATTCGTGCCCCAGAATGAGGTCTGGATCGACAACGACATTGAAGAAAAAGAAAGAGGTTATGTGCTTCTGCACGAGCTCCATGAACGGAATCGTATGGCCGGTGGCTGGCCTTACAATAAAGCCCACGCCGAATCAAGCCGCCTTGAATACCGCTGCCGTCGTCACCCCGAACAGCTACACGAAGCATTGGGAGCCGAGGGTTGGGAGTGAACGGACGCGGGCTTCGGACGGTCGAACGTGTGAGGCTCCACCCTCTACGGTTTGAACGCCTCGACCAATGCGTCCATCTGCTCTCCCTTCCTGACGAGACGTACTTTAATAAAACCGGCCTGTTCTAAGCAAGCCTTAATTTCATCGTACGTGTACGTCCTGCCGGCTGCCGTGGAGACGAGCATATTGACGGCGAAGAGGGCCCCTTCTTTCGGTCGGGTCCGGTCGGGCTCCATGACATGATCCCGAATGACGACCCGTCCGCCCCGCTCCAGAGCCCCGAACACGTTGCGAAAGAGGCTCGCATTCTGTTCCGGGCTGTTCTGGTGAATGATGGCTGAAATAAAGACCAAGTCATGGCCGGCCGGCAGTTGATCCCGATAGAAATCGCCTGGAGCCAGGGCTACCCGATCCAGAACACCCGCTTTCTCCAACCGTTCCCGAGCTATCTCGATGACCTCCAGTTTGTCGAATAAAGTTGCTTTCATTTGGGGAGCGGCCTGAAGAAAGGCTATGGTGTAAGTCCCCGAAGCTCCGCCCACATCGAGTAAAGCCCTCGACGGGCCGGGACGAACGTCCGCAGCAATCCGTGGGGCTAAGGGCTTCGCAATAACGTCCATGGCGCCGATGAAGGCACGCAATTCATCGGCATCGCGAAAGGAAGGGGTCACCTGATCGGAAACCCCAGTCCCCCGGACAATACTCGTCAGACTGGACCACCTTCTCCAGAGGCCGGCCATGTGGAGAACCATCGGAAGAACCGAACCAGTCACATCGACAGAAAGAAAACGCGAGGCGGAAGGTGAGCACTGATAGACCTCTCCTTGCTTGTCCAGAAGGCCCATTGCGGAGAGGGCGTCCAGGAGGATGGTTAAACCCCGATTGTCAGCACCGAGTCTACTGGCCACGTCCTGGGCAGAGAGAGGGGCTGACGTAAGAAGGGTGAAAAGGTTAAGCTCGGCAGCCGTAAGAAAAACCCGGCATTCCATAAAACTGCGCGCAAGCCTCACGACATCTTGTAGATCGACATGGCTCATCTCTTTCATCTCCTTATTCTCCTCCTCAAACGGACCGAAGAAAGGTTGTTTATCGTCAATTACTTTCATTTTACATCATTCCCTCCGGCCTGCTATGTTAAATAATTACTCAATGTAGGGTATTTTTATTTGTAAAATACCAAGTAGACCCAATTCACTTCTTCGCACCTATAAGATAAAATGGTGACGGGTAGAATGAGGAAGGAGGACAAAGGCGATGACAAAGGTCTTTATCGGAATGATGGGGCTGTTACTGATCTCCCTTCTCTCAAGGCTGAATAATTTCTCAAGGGAAAATAATATAGTTCAGCTTGCCATCGATACGGTCAGAATCCGGGTGGATTTGCCCGACGATGCGGAGGTTAAATTTGTCGAGAAGCGTGAGAGCTCCATCCCTAATTTTTATGCAGTAAAATTACTCGTCACAAGAACGGATAAAAAATTTCCAATTGTAGTCTACGTAGATCGAGCAGCCGACAAAGTCATTGTCGGAAATCTTTTCATCAGAGGTGAAAACATAACCCGAAGGGAGGCGGGCGACTCCGACATTGCAAAGATCAATGTAGGACATCTCGAAGCCGGAAAGGCTTCCCTTAGCTACTGACCTTTCGGGCTCAACCTGTCAGGACGCACACTCGGTTCTCTTCCACCTCCTTTTTTTGCTTTGATTCGCCCGGTTCCACAAGATATCCTTTTCGAACGATTCCTCGTGTCTGGCGACCAAATCTCATAAAAAACTGCTTCATTTGATTGTGCTGATGCCAAACCTTCTTGGCACCTATTTTGGGCGTACCCATTATTCGAGAATCGTTGGATGGACAACCCCTATTATCACGCTGTCTTGTGCGGCCAGTCCGGTGATCGCGGGGTTTCTCTACGATGTCACCGGGAAATACTTTCTTTCTTTTTCCTTAGCCGCCGTACTCATTTTTGCGAGCGCTATTATCACCCTCTTGTCCCGGCCACCGCAACTGCCGGCAACCATCAAGGCTCCGGCTTCAAGCCCAAATGGGAACCCCCTGGGTACCGATAAAATTCGCTATGTAAATTCAATAAGTTCGGTTTATGGGCGCCCCGTGAGGGCTATCTCACAACCAAGAAATCACTCAAAAATCTTTTTTTTTGAAACAGTCACTTCCAAAAACTCTAAAAAGGGTGCATATTGCAATTTGCATTTGGCAAATGTTGACCCTGATTTTGAGGACCGTCTATTTTTTTGGAAAGGGGGTGAGCAACTCAATAAGGTGATTAAGGGGGCTGCAGAGGTTCTGCACTCTTAGATTTAGCGGAAAGGAGGGTTTAAGTATGGTAAGGCGATTTGGCAAGGTGGTTTTGTTTCTTAGTTTGGGGATATTGTTGTTTGGCTGCGCGGGGCATCAGGTCATGCAGTCAGCCGGGCCGGCCCCGTTCAAGCCGGTCGACCTCAATCCGATGGTAAAGTCGGGCCAGTATCTTCAGAAAGTGAACAATTTTCTGGTGATTCTGGATACATCGGGCACGATGAAAGGGGCCGAGTTTGATACGGCCAGAGAAGTGGTGCAGCGCATGATCCTGACGATTCCCGATCTAAAACTCAAATCCGGACTGAGGTCCTTTGGCTTCGTTCTTGGAGACCAAACGTACATGCTTTATGGCATGGCCGACCATGACAAGGCGAAGTATATTGCTGCCATGCCTGGTTTTGCAGGCGAAGGTACGAGCCCGCTGGGCGATTCGATTCTTGCCGCCGGTTCAGATCTGAAGGGAACAATAGGCCAATGTGCACTCATCGTGGTGAGTGATGGCATCCCGACCATTGAACCATCCACTTTATCGGGTCCCAAGGCTGCGGAAGCTGTCAAAAAGCAGTACGGGCAAAGGCTATGTATTTACACGGTCCACGTAGGGAATAATGCCGACGGAAAAGAGATCATGGATAGAATAGCAAAGGCTGGGGAGTGTGGTTTTGCGACCCGAGCAGGGGATATCATGTCCCCCCAAGGCATGGCGAATTTTGTGCAAAAGGTATTCTTAGAAAAGGGGGCACCGCCACCTGCGCCGCCTCCGCCTCCGCCACCTAAGCCAGCGCCGCCACCGCCAGCTCCGAAGGTTATTGATAGGTTGACGTTGCAGGTGCTCTTTGACTTTGACAAGGCGACGATCACCGAGGCTGGCCAGAAGGAGCTCGAGAAGGCGGTTACGTTTGTGAAGAAATATCCGGATGCGAAGGTCGAGGTGGATGGGCACACGGATAGTATTGGCACCCATGAATACAATCAAAAGCTTTCGGAAAGAAGGGCAGCGGCCGTGAGGGAGTATCTGATCAAGCAAGCTGGTGTTGATAGTTCAAAGATCACGGCGGTTGGGTATGGAGAAACAAAGCCTGTAGCAGACAACAAGACTGCGGCAGGGAGAGCCAAGAACAGAAGGGTTGAGATCTTGATTCTGTCTGATTAGATGTTAGAGGCAGCTCAGAGGGGAGGAGCAACTCTCCTCCCCTCTTTTGAATGCACCCGTCAATCATCTAAACGTCACGCTCACTTTCTGGGTGCACCAAGGGGACGTGCTGTTTACGAACACGTCTTCAAGGCTCAGTCTCCGACCAAACCCTCGGCCAAGACCTACTTCCGAGACTGTCGAAAAAGTCCCCGAGCAGATTCTTGGGGGAGATGCAGAAAAAAATGACCTCACAGAATGCGCCACAATCAACGATCTCACAGTTACGAAGGGTCGTGAGACCCCCAAAAATCGGGCATTAACTATACTAAAGAGTTTTTCGACAGTCTCTCCTGAAATCCTCCAAGGATTGGATTTTCGATCTATTCCACATTTCAGCTGCAAATAAAGCATTCTATTTTCTCTGCGACCTTTCATAATAATGGCTCGGCAGGCAAAAAGAAATTAGAAAATTCTAATTCTATTTTAATCTTTTTTTAATCCCATTTGTGCAAGAGTAAAATGAAGTTTTTTATCCTGGTAAAATTTAAACTCCGGAATCATTAAAAGCAACGATTGTATGGTGCCTGGACCAGTTTCACAGGCGAAATGCAGTAACGGAAAGGGGCACCAACAGCATGAGCTACAGGCCAGAGACTCCATTTGACAACATCGAAAGCGCAGAACAGTTTGTCAGACTGCTGATCGAAGCGATCGAGCAATCCAAGCACGACGTGGATGCGGACATCGCGCAGTCGGATGGTCGTTCAGGACGCAGCAAGAAAGCCCTTCAGCTTATCTCCGGTAATCTATCGAAACTGAATCAGCACATGGCTAACAGTCGCCGAATTCTGAACCACTTGAAAACTCTGCGGCGACTGCTTCTCCAAGAACGGCGACTCGGCAACGCTCCGCAGGCCGGAATCGATCATCGTGAACTAAGGCGTTGGCCGTAAAGTGAACCCCGTTAGAAATGCCAGAAGTTGTGACCCCTCGACATACTCAGAACCATGAGCACTGTCGAACGGCCCGAACCGAGCGGAGAACAATTTCTAACGAGGTAAAGAATCCTCGGAAACAATAACGCTCGGCCTTCATTCCCAAGGCGTTAAAAGTTACTCCCGTTTCGTGTCACTACAAAAAATCATGTCCACTTGGGTGGTAAGTTTTTCTGGCCTTCGACTTTCAACTCCGGGACGACCATCATGGTAGCCGTTCCGTGGGCTAATAGATTTCCTTCCCCACTGTTAATGTAAGCCTCTCCTAAAGCCAAGGTCTTCCCCATCTTAATGCACCGCCCCTTTGCGATAAGCTTCCCTTTTTGAACCGGGGCAAGATAGTTCACTTTCATCTCAACGGTTGTCAGCCCCATCCCATCCTTGACTTGTGGGAAAACGGCCCAAAACGCCGCTGCATCTATCACTGAGGCGATAACCCCTCCGTGGACATAGCCAAAAGGCTGGAGATGTTTCTCCTCCAGGTCAACCTCCAAGACGCAGGCTCCCCATTCCAGATCGTTTATCTTCATCGAGAGGAGCGAGAAATAAGGGGATCGGTTTATAAGTGTTGATAGGGCCTCTTTGTATTTTGGGTTTAATTTCATCTCAGACATCCATATCGCTCCCTTCGAAAATTGGATTGCATCGTCAAACCGCGCGGAGCGACTCGACGATATTCATCCGCGACGCCCGGACTGCCGGCAACACGCCCCCGACAAAACCCATGACCAGCGAAAACCCAAGACCTTTCCAAACAATGCCAGGGGTGAGGGTGAAACTAAAGGCGAGTTCGGAAAAGGTCTGGAAATTCAACGTGGAGATGGTGAACAGCTGCAGAAAAGAAGCGAGGAAAAGACCAAAGCAACCGCCGATGAGCCCCAGAAACAAGGCTTCCACAATAAAGGCTCCGAGGATGTTAACCTTCTTGAAGCCCAGAGCACGCATGGTTCCGATCTCGCCGGTACGGGTGGCCACTGCCGAATACATGGTAATCATGGCGCCGATCACGGCACCGAGAGAGAAGATGATGGTCAACGCCGTCCCGAGGATGCGAAGGAATCGAGCCATTCTTTCCGATTGCTCCGCGTAGTAACGATTCTCACGCTTTGCATCCAACGTCAGGCGCGGATCACTATCGATCCGTTGCTTCACCGTTTCGAATTGGGATGGATCGCGCAGCTTGAAAATGACGGATGAGTAGACCGTCCTGCGAAAGGCCTGCATCAGCTGATCCGCATCGCCCCAGATCTCTGAATTGAACCCGGTTTTGCCCGCGTCGAAGATTCCTACCACCCTCCACTCCCGCATTCCGAAGCGGAGCGTTTCGCCAATGCCTCCCCCTTTAAACCGCTCTGCAATGCTCCGGCCCGCGATAATCTCCGACAATCCGGGTTTCGGCATGCGCCCTTCTGTCAACTTCACCTGGGGTCGTAAGGCAAGTGAACTGGCACCAATCCCTCGGATCACCACATTGGACAGTGCATTTGTCTCCCGCTTAGGAAGGGCGATGAGCACGACCATCTCTTTCGCAAGCAGTGTTTGCCCATCTTCCCCAATCGCCGCTTCGGGCTGAGTCTCGATGATAGAAGCCTGCAGCCGGGTCACCCCGCTCATTACTTCGGATGTGGACCCCCTTCGAATCACCACCACATTGTCATACGAGCCGGTCTCAACCAACGTCTTCCGGAGTCCTTCGGCCAGCATGAGAATGGCAGCGAAGACGAATACGACCAGGGCCATGCCCGAGGCGGTGAGCACAGTGGTCAACCGCCGCGTCCAGAGGTTCCGGAAACTGTACGAGATGGGAAGTCCCACTTACCCCTCCATAATTCTTAAGGGTTCCAGGGGTCTAGGATTCTGAGGTCCAAGCGGATAAAGAACTAAACTTTACTGGGTATGTAACGGAGACCCCTCGAACCCTTGAATCCTCAATATTGCCCTCTACCCGATCCTCCTCAGCCCGTCGGCGATACGGATTTTCAGAGCACGCCAGGTCGGGATGATAGCTGCACAAAGGCCAACCAGAAAAGCAGCTCCAATATCCATGTAAATGGTGTCCATCTCCACCCTAAAGGTCGGAAAGTAGGTGCCGACAAGCTTGCTAAACTCTTTTGCCGCAGGAGGGGTGAAGGCAATTCCGATCACGCAGCCGATGATAGTGATTAAAAGAGATTCTCCTACAATCATGCCGGCGATACGCCAGCCCCTAAAACCCAAAGTCTTGAAGATGGCATATTCTCCTATCCGCTCCCGAGCCGTCATCGCCATGGTGTTCGCAGCCACGGCGATAATGATGACGATCACGACGAACGAAACCAGCTGGATAGCCACAATGATGGCATCGGCCATGGAGATGAACGAGAGAAAGAAGGCCTTTTCGGTTTCGGTGAGGGTCTCGGCCAGTGAATTCTTAAAGGTCCGGTCTATGGCCTGAGCCACTTCGGCCGCACGATTCGGGTCTGCCACTTCGACGACGTACCAGCCCACCTGATCGGCACGGCGAGGCATCGTCTTTTTGAGCCACTCATTCAGGTAATCCCAGTGAAAAAAGAAGACCCTTTCATCCGTGCTTTCGTCCCTTCCGTGGTATATGCCGCGCAGCACAAACTCCCACGTCCCAGGAAAGACGACACTCTTCAATGCAATCATGTCTCCGATTCTCCAATGGTACTGCTCCACAAGTTTTCGTCCCGCGACACATCCTTTTCGATCGTGAAGAAACGTCTCTTTTTGATCCGGAGGCACAATGAATTCCGGATATAATTTCATGTAGTGTTTTGCTTCGATGGCGTAGTTGGCAAAAAAATTCTTTTCATCCTTGTAGATCCCGGCAAACCAGTTTCCGTAAGAGATTTCCTTGACCCCATCGATCTGGCGAATCTTATCTTTATAAGAAAGGGGAAGCGAGAAGATGAGCGAGATGGCATTTCGGGTGACAAGACGATTTGCCGAGGAGGCCTTGACTCCTACATACCAGGAGCCGACGAACGTCCGGAGCAGTCCGAAGGCAAGAATGGCGATCGTGATGCTTAGAATGGTTAGAGCGGTCCGGAGCTTATGGCGAAAAGCATTTCTAAGGAGCAGCTTCAGGATGTACATTGTTCAAGATACCTTTTTCGAGATACCGAATGGTATGCGCCTTTTTGGCCGCCCGCGGATCGTGCGTCACCATAATGATGGTCTTATGCGATTCACGATTGAGCCGGTCCATCAGGTCAAGGATCTCCCCAGCCGCCACCCGGTCGAGGTCTCCGGTCGGCTCATCGGCCACCAGGATGGCCGGATCGGTGACAATGGCGCGCGCAATGGCCACCCGCTGCTGTTCGCCTCCCGAGAGTTGGCCGGGGTAATGATCCATCCGGCTCGCAAGGTTGACGATCTGGAGTGCCAGTTCCACATGACCCCGCCGCTCTCTGCGGGAGAGGCCGGTGAGCAACAGGGGAAGCTCCACGTTTTCGAAGGCGGTCAGCACGGGGATGAGATTGTAGAACTGAAAGATGAAACCGACATTGACCGATCGCCACGCGGCAAGCTCGGTTTCTGTGAGTTCTGTAATATCGATGCCCCCTACCCTGATGGTCCCCTGATCCACTTGGTCAAGGGCGGCAATCAGGTTGAGAAGGGTGCTCTTCCCTGAACCCGATGGTCCCATCAATGCCAGGAATTCCCCTTCGGCAATATCTAGATTGATATCCATTAGAACGGGGATCGTGCGGGTACCCCTGCGGTAGGATTTGTTTACGTGCTCTATCTCGACAATGGGCGCGTTGCTTTCCATTCACCCCGTTAGAAAGCCCGCTGTTCGAAGCGGGGATGAAAAGTATTCCTTCTTAGGCGAATCCCGTTAGAAATTTATATCTCAACGGACCGAACACATAATTCAATGCCCCTTGCTCCACTTTCCCGTCAGAAGTAAGAAAACTTTCTAACGGGGCTCACTTCTCTTCAATCTTTATCTTTGAGCCATCCCTCAGTTTATTGGAAGGATTCAGCACGACCTTGTCCCCCACCTTTACGCCTTCAAGCGCTTCTACCATGTCACCCATGGGCCGCCCAAGGGTTACAGGTGTCACGACCACCCTGTTCCCTTTGACGAGAAAAACCGTTTTTCTGTCCTTTCGATTAATCAAGGCCGTCTGATTGAGGGCGGTCCGCGGTTTTTCTTCTTCTGCCTTCACCAAACGGGAGAGGAAAGCAACTTTTGCCGACATCTCCGGCAGGATGCGGCTGTTCTTATCGATGAACCGAACCTTGACCATGACGGTCGCCTTGCTCCGGTCGGCGGTGGGCACAATCATGTGGATCTCACCGCGAAAACGCTGATCCGGCAGCGCATCCAGCTGAATCTCGCACGGCTGGTCAAGCCTGACCTGGCTCAAATTCGATTCGGAGACATCGGCCTCCACCTCGAGAGAGCTCATATCGGCAATGCTGACCACAGAGGCCTTGGCATTGGCCGCGGCCCCAAGCGGGGTGACGATATCGCCCACATCCGCGTCCTTGGTCAAGACGACGGCGTCAAAGGGAGCACGGATCAGTGTATATTCCAATAAGGCCGCCGCACCCTCCAGGGCAGCGGTATTCGCCTTCAATGCGGCCTCTGCTCCGGCAACGGCCGCGACTGCTTTATCGTAGCGGGCCACGGCGTCATCATAAGCCTGTTGGGCCACCACTCCCCTGCCGAGGAGTTCTTTGTTCCGGTTGAATGAGAGCGTTGCGTCTCGAAGCTCGGCCCGGGCCTGGTCAAGGTTGAATCGGGCCACATTGACGTTGGCTGCTGCCTGATCCTTGGCTGCGCTGACATCTTGATTCTCGAGGCGGGCAACCACCTGGTCCTTCTTTATCATGCTTCCCTCCTCAACCCCCAGCCAGATGAGGCGCCCGGTCACCTTCGATGCCAGGGCTGACTTTCGTTGGGCAACCACATAACCGCTTGTATTCAGAACTGTAAATGCCTGAGACGGATAAAATTGCGCGATCGTAGCCACCTGAACCTGTACGGAGGGCGTGAAGACGCCTCTGGCAGAGAGCGAAGCAAGTAAGATGATCAAGATCACCGCCGCCGTCGCATAAATGATCTTTTTCCTCTTTCTCGGACGAGAAACGACCTTGGACTTATCGATCTTTAGCTTTAAGAGGTCTTCGTTTCCCATATAATATTACTCGCTTGCGTGACCGTATCATTTTCATAGAATATCGCCCGTTTGTCAAATCAAAAACCCATTGAGCGGTAATCCTTTAGTTGCCGGGAGCATTTTTATTTTAGGGCAGAGTCCGGCCTGGTAGGTCTCCAATCTCTTCTTGCTTCATTCATTCTCTTGTGCGATGATGTTTAACAGAGCGGAGCTCAAGAGGGCTATTTTATTCGTAAGCCAAGAACTTGACGGAGGAAAAAATGCGAGAGATCGTCCATACATCAAGGATCAAGATCGTCAGGGAAAAAGGGCCCACACGAAGGGCGATGATCGAAGGATTCAACGAGCCGATCTACTACGGCGTCCATGGGGGAATTAAACGATTCTACAAGATCGAGCCTGAGAAAGAACACGCCGCGACGCTTGACCATATAGTCGCCGCAACGGCTGCCTGAATGATGGGAACACTGGCCACGTTGTTGGCCGGAAAGAAGATCCCCACGCCCGAAGACCGCTATTGGGCAGACGTGGAGGGAGATGTCGAGAACGTGAACAATGTTCTGAAGATTACTCAGATCCGGGCCAAGTACCATCTGAAGGCGCCCAAAGGAAAAACCGGCGAGGCCCGAGAGGCCTTCTCGCACTACTTGCGTTTTTGCCCTGCGGCTCAGAGCGTGATCGGCTGCATCAATATCCGGGACGATATCGTTTTGGAGGAGTTGAGCGAATGAATCGACCTCGCATTTTTCCGTTTGCTCTCGTTGGGTTCCTCCTTGCGGTTCTGGCGGCTCTGGCAGCCATGCTGGCAGGTTTCGGAACCCGCTGGGAGCTATGGCACTTCAGAACAGGGTTTGTCATACTCACGTGGGCAGCCTATGCGGCTATAGCGGCTGCTCTGATTTCTATCGCCAGCGCTATCTTCACCCGGCCGACCGCGTTGCGCCGGGGCTTTCTCATCTCGATCCTCGGGCTTGTCATCGGGATTCTGGTTTTTGGCGTTCCGTGGTGCTACTGGCGAACAGCGCATCGTGTCCCGGCCATCCACGACATTACAACGGATACGGAGAATCCGCCCCGCTTCGTTTCTATCTTACCTCTACGAAAAAATGCACCCAATCCATCCGAGTACGGCGGGCATGAGATCGCTGCCCCGCAGCGAGCCGCTTACCCTGACCTGGCTCCAGCAATGCTTTCCGTCCCGCCCGATAAGGCCTTCGGGCAAGCCCTCACTGTTGCCCGCAGAATGGGCTGGATCATTGTCGATGCAAACGCGGCGGAGGGACGCATCGAGGCAACGGACACGACCTTCTGGTTCGGTTTTAAAGATGACATCGTTATTCGCGTCGCCCCTGCTGATCACGGAAGCCGTGTCGACATACGCTCCGTCTCGCGGGTCGGTAAGAGTGATCTGGGGAAGAATGCGAGACGAATCCGGAAGTATCTGAAAAAGCTCTTAACTCCTATTTCTTAAACCTCTTCCTAAATTCCAAAAGACCGGCCAGACCAGATCCGAGAAGAAGCAGGGTGATAGGTTCCGGAGCCGGAACCGGAGAATTTCCATCGCCACCTCCGTCTCCGCCCCCACCCGGATTTCTATCCCCCGGAACGGTAGGCCCTCCCCCAATGCCGCCAGATGGTACGAAGGGTGAGGGGTCTGAGGGAGGCAGCGTTGTAATGGAAGGTTCTCCTCCGGCTGCAAAGGGTGGCGTGAAGGTTGAGGTATCCGACGAAGGCAGCGTCGTAGTCGGTGGATCCCCTCCGATGACACCCTGTGGTGTGAAAGATGGAGGGTCTGACAGAGGCACCTTTGGCGTATCGAAAGCCTCGGGCGTTGGTTCATCGGGTGATACTTTCCCCCGAGGCAGTTCGGACAACATATTGGCACACCGAGTTCTCACGAAATTCGTGCCGTCTGTGATCAACCTTTCACCCTTTATAACCTTCAACCTTTTTTTCGTCCAGAAGATTTCCCGGCCAATCCGATACGAAACATGAAAGTCCCCGTCTGCCTGGGCCTCGATCACTCTTGCCCTGTCCAATCTGAAGTTCGAATAATGTCTGGCAACAACCGGATCCCGCCATACGGCTGATTGTAGCTCCCTAACGCTGTGGACCCCTCCGTCCACCACCGAGTAAGGATAGACCCGATGTCGGAATTGGCCATTCTTTTGCTCTTCGACGAGATGATGAAGATTGAATATCGGCTCGTTGGCGTCCTCAACATGCAAAGGCTCCCTCGTGGGAGTCTGGAGATTCTCGATAAGATCCTTGACCCCATCCCGCAGAAGAAGTAGCAAGAAAGGGGTAAGGATTAGGCCCGTCCATATGATTAGGTTTCGCAAACGATTATGGCGTCTTCGGTTCTTCATCAGTATGTCTCACGGGCATGCGGATTCTTATCCGTTATTTATGTACTCCATCCCCTTGGATAAGGGGGCAATTTTTATGCCTAAACGTTCAACATTTCCATTCGTATCAAATGGTGAAATTGTGCATTAACTGATGACAATTCAAATGAGGTCTTTTGGAATTCCCATCGACTTTAGGGAGGGGAAAAAGTGGAAGAAAATTTCATAAGAATGCCAAATGATCTCTTTTGCAATTTGTATAGAGTTTCTCGCTTTCCCCATTTTCCATCCGAAATCCCGGCTCTGCCCAATCTTTGGGGCAGCCAAAGGCCGTGTACAATTGTCGCTCAATTGACAAATTTTTGATATTGTTTACGAAATCTAACTGTTTCTGGCTGTGGTTGACACCGAGAGTATCGTGATGGCCCACAGTGATATCGGAAAGAGAGGGGAGGTTCTAAAAGCCGGTGAGGGAAATTTATTCAAGAAGAATGGGGACGGAACGATTGTACGAGAAATCTCGCTTTCTTCCGGCAGATCTTTCGAGGTCTCTACCCCGATTGTCTTCAAAGATAAGGTATTGGGGACGGTGATCGTAGGAGTGAACCAGTCGGTCCTTTTAGAGGCCCAACGGTTAGCCCGACATCGGATTCTCGTCATACTGACGGTGATTCTATTCGTGGGGTTGATCGGCATCTTGGGACTATTGGTTTTCATCACAAGACCCATCCGGGAGCTCTCCGCAGGCGTGGAGGAGCTCAAGGATGGGAAAAGAACGAGGCCTCTCCGGATTTATTCGAAGGACGAGCTTGGAAAATTGACAGAAAGTTTTAATGACATGAGCGAGCTGATTACGAATCAAAAGAAGGAGCTGTTCAAATATACTCAAGAGCTGGAGGAAGCCTATACCTCCATCCTCAGAATCCTGGCCATGGCTATCGATGCTCGCGATTCTTATACGCTCGGCCACTCGGCGAGGGTTGCCCTGCATTCCTTGATGATCGGCGAAGAGATCGGCCTCAAGGAAAATGAGCTCGAGGAGCTTGAAATCGCGTCTCTTTTTCATGATGTGGGAAAGCTCAAAACCCCGGATGCCATCCTTTTCAAGAATAGAACCCTGAACTCTATGGAGTACGACGAGATGAGGCATGATCCGGAGGACGGGGCGGAAATTTCGAAGAAGGTAAAATCGCTTCAGAAATACGTCGAACCCGTCAAGCGCCATCATGAGTATTACAACGGAATGGGATATCCGGATGGACTGGATGGAGACGAAATCCCTCTCTACGCGGCCATCATCTCCATAGCGGATACCTACGATGCCATGACATCAACGAGACCCTACAGGAAGGCCCTGTCGGAGGAGGAAGCCTGCAGAGAACTGGAGAGGGGAGCAGGAAAACAGTTTCACCCGGAATTGGTCGAGGCCTTCTTAAGGGCGGTGAAGAACCGGGCACAGCCGCCGTTTGATCCCTATCTGGCGAAAGTCATATGACAAGAGATTGGCTAAAAAAGACAGTCCTTTGCCTGTGGATCTTCTTGTCTCTTTTCCTTGCTTCGTGCGGCTGGTCGAAGAGAGAGCAGATTCAAAGAGAGAGAGATTATGCGGCCGACCAGGCCAAAATGGAGCTCGAGGCGGGAAGATTCCAAAGGGCCATCGATCTCTGTGAGGAGCTCCGTGAAAAATACCCCCAGGACCCCGACGTACGGAGCCGCTCTATCCTGACGCTGGAGGCCGTAAAGAGCGGCGGAAACCGGGCCTTTGAAAAAAAACGATATCGAAATGGCTGGATCGGTCTATGAACTATTGTTGAGACATATTCCTTCGGTGACTCGTTTAAATGGCTCCTCTCCTCTTGATCGAGAAGGTCTGACGGTGAAGATTAAGGCTTCCGTAAAACCTGTTCGAAAATGGCCTCCAACAGTACCGGATCGGCAACCTGGACCAGGCCATCTCGATTTGGAAAGATATCCTCGCCTTTGATCCTGGAAATGAAGAGGTTAAGAGGGCAGTGGATATGGCGAGCCTTCAGCTCAAGAATCTACAGAAAACCAGATAACTGAGAGAATTATTTCTCTCTCTTGAACCTTTTGACAATCTTCGGAATGAAAAGAGAAAAAACAAACAGGCCGACGGAGAAAAAGACCTTGAAAGAAAGTAATTGACCCCAATCGCCGCCGGCCCAGACCTCTTTCAACATCCCGATGAAAAAAGTAAAAATGAACGTCCCAATAAGGATACCCAGTCCGGTCCCCGCAAAATAATCCCAGAACCGTACCTTCGTAATACCCATTCCGAAGTCCATGATGGTGAAAGGAAAATAGATCAGGCGTAAATAGAGCACGGTCGCAAATCCATTTCGTTCAATGGCATCATCATACTTTTTGAGTCGGTCTCCGATTAGGGAAGCCGCAAACTCTCTGCCAAGGGTTCGCCCGATCCAGAAAGCGGCGCTCGCCCCAATCATGGCTCCTAACCAGACATACAAGAATCCCCGATAAGCGCCGAAGATGGCCGCTCCCAGGGCGGTCAGCAGCGTTCCCGGCACGAACAAGCAGACTCCCACCGCATATATGATTATAAAAAGCAGAGGGCCCCATACGCCTGCGGTTTCCAGAAAGTGACTCAGGGCCGCTTGTGTAAAAAATTCCTTGACCGAGGTAAACCGGATGAGGTAAACGGCCGCAACGATGAAAACAACAAACACAACGGCCTTTATTACTGCTTTCCTCCGACCCTTGGTAGGCTTTTGAACAACCGCATTCATAGTGCTTTACCACTCATGGCAAATGAATTTTCTCCCTACCTCTCTCCTTCGAGATTGTGTCTAAATTGGGATAAGGAATAGAAATTTCTAAAAACGGGACAGACAGACGCGTGAGAAAGCTTTAGGGCGCAACCTTTAAACGATGAGCACCGGCATTTCAATGTCATGAAAGAAGTGACTTTCTTGTGACGACGACAATTACCTCGAACCTCAAACGTGCGCATTCTAAAGCTTTCGAATCCGGCTGTTTGTCCTGCTTTTCCCCACTTCCACTTGATTACGACACAGTCTCTCCTGGCTTATCGACTCCACGCCAGCCAACGGGTAAACATCCCTTTAATAAATGGCGTTAACCGGGTGCGGTTGTATGCGTCAGCCGCCTGTTTAATCGCTTCGGCCTGTGTAGGGTAGGTATGAATGACGTGCGCCAATGTTCCCAATCCCACATTGCTCACAATAGCCAGGGTGATCTCGCTGAGCATCTCTCCGGCATGACGGGCGACGATGGTCGCTCCGAGGATCCTGTCCGTTCCTTTTCTGACGTGAATTTTTACAAAACCCTCTTCCTCTCCGTCGGCAATGGCGCGGTCGACGTCGTTCAACGGTTTGATGAAGGTATCCACAGCAATTCCCTTCTCCCTGGCATCTCTTTCATACATCCCCACATGGGCGATCTCGGGGTCGGTGTAGGTACACCAGGGAATAGTCAAGGCGCTCAGTTTCTTGCGCCCCATGAACAGAGCGTTTTGAATGACCATTCGGGCGGTGGCATCGGCAGTATGGGTAAACTTGTACTTAAGACTGATATCCCCGCACGCATAGATCCTGGGATTGGAAGTCTGAAGATGCTCGTTCACCTCGACCCCCTCCCTCTTGTCGTATTTCACTCCTCCGACTTCGAGGTTGAGGCCCTCCACGTTGGGAGCCCGGCCGGCCCCTGCCAGGATTTCATCCACCGCGATCTCTTCCCCTTTTTCTCCGCATTCAATGTGGATCACTTTGCTCCCGTTTTTCTTTTCAACTCGTTTGGTCTTGCAGTCGAGAATCAGACGGATTCCATCACGGATAAAGGACCGCTGGAGAATTTCTGCTGCGTCCTCGTCCTCGCGATTCAGGATATGGGAGGCATTGTGAAAAAGAGTGACCTCGCATCCCAATCGCCGAAATGCCTGGGCCAGCTCGCAGCCAATGGGCCCGCCGCCAATGACGGCCAGACGCCTCGGCTGCTCCGTCAGGGAGAAGACGGTCTCATTGGTGAGAAAGCCGGCTTCGGCTAATCCTTCGATCGCGGGATGCACCGGACGCGTGCCCGTGGCAATCACAGCTTTCTCAAAGCGAAGAGCCTTTCCAGCCACCTCCACTGTATCCGGTTTTGAAAAACGGCCTTCTCCCAGAAACACATCGACCCCCATCTCCTTAAACCGTTTTGCCGAATCATGGGCGCTGATCCGAGCACGAAGCCTTCTCATGCGCTCCATCACGAAAGGAAAATCCACTTCCATGTCTTGGGGGACCCGGATGCCAAATGGGCTGGCATCACGAATGTCAGCCACTACCCTGGAGGATCGAATAATGCATTTTGAGGGTACGCATCCCACGTTGAGACAATCTCCGCCGAGAAGGTGGCGCTCCACAAGCGCGACCTTTGCACCCAATCCCGCCGCACCTGCGGCCGTGACAAGGCCTGCCGTTCCTGCTCCAATCACGACAAGGTTATAACGGGGCGCGGGTTCTGGGTTTTCCCAATCAAGCGGGTGGACATTCGAAACCAGAGCTTGATTATGAACGTCATGGGGGAGAACCATCGGAGTCAGCTCCATCGGTATTTCCTCCTATTCCTCCCAAGGTCCGCCGGCCAGGGATGCCAATTCACACCAGTGCTCCGCAGCAGGACGATCCGGACCCCGCGGTGCAAGCAAAACAATGCTCTCCTGTAACAATCCGGCGCTTCCACAAATCTTCTATTCTGAAAGACTGGATGTGATTAGGAGCCCCGTGGTTCACCGAAAGGGCGAGCGCCAGGTTGAAGTCGCAGTCGTAAAGAGTGCCATCCCATCCCACGCTAATTTGATGGCGGCACATCAGTCCTGTCACTGTTTGGGGGTTGAAGGACTTCCGGAGAAGCTGCAGATAGTTCTCCTCTTCCTTCCTTCGGATCAGGTCCGCCCGAAAGCGTCCCAGGGGCATATTGGTGATGGTGAGAAGGTGAGTAAACGTGATGCCAAACCGTTGGCCCAGCTCGCGCCGGTAATCCTCTTCAAGGACCGATTGGGAAGGCGGGAGAAACGGACCTCCTGGATTATAGACAAGGTTCAGAGCCAAGCCGGAGTCAGAGCCGTAGCCCAGACCGTTCAGTCGTTTGATCGCTTCTATGCTTTTATCGTACACTCCCCTGCCCCGCTGAGCGCATACATTCTCTTCAAAGTAACACGGCATAGACGCTACGATCTGGACCTCGTGGTCCCGGAAGAATTTCGGCAAATCCTCCATGCCCGGTTCCAAAAGCACCGTCAGGTTCGTTCGAACCTGGACCCGGTAACCTTCCTGACAAAGGCTCTTTACAAAATGCCGAAAATTCGGGTTGAGCTCAGGAGCCCCTCCGGTCAGATCGATCAGTCTGGAATCGACACTCTTAGCCGCTCTTAGGACCAGTTGCATGGTCGGCCATTCCATCATCTCCTTTCGGTAGGGGGATGCCTCGAGGTGACAATGGTTGCATTGCTGATTGCACCGAAGTCCCAAATTCACCTGCAGAATCTCGATCTTCACGCTATACAAACCTTTGTCGCACATACTGGAAATCTGTTTCTCGAATTCATTCATCCTTTTCCTCCCATGAGCTTAACCTCTCATCTTGCGTGACCGTGTCCCTGCCTTGCCTGCCTGCCCTGTGCCTGAGATGGTACAGGGCAGGCAGGCGTTTTTTGTGCCCACTTTCCATGTTGTCCATTAAGTATATTTTATTTTAAGCATGGGTAATAAGTAAATAGGTCATAAGCAGTATTTTTCCGGCTATAATTGCCCATTGACACCTTCCCGGGAAATGGGTAGATTTTTTTATAGATAGGTACTTCTCTCTGAAAGGGAGGTCAGAATGACCGGTGCAGAAGGTCTGATTCGTACCCTGATTGCCTCCGATATTGAGATTTGCTTTGCCAATCCGGGCACCACCGAGCTCCAGCTCGTCATAGCTCTCGACAAGGCGAAGGGGATGCGCTGCGTGCTCGGTATGGCTGAGGCGATTGTCACGGGCTGCGCTGATGGCTATGCGAGGATGGCGGCTAAACCTGCGATGACGCTGCTCCACTGTGGGCCGGGGTTTGCCAACGGTATCTCCAACCTGCACAATGCGCGGAGGGCGAATTCGCCGATGCTAAACATCGTCGGCGACCAGGCTACTTACCATCGTTCATTCGATCCGCCACTGGCTGCGGACACCGAGGGACTCGCCCGTACCGTTTCGCACTGGGTGAGGACGAGCAGCCTTGCGAAACAGGTTGCATCCGATTCCGCCGAGGCCGTACAGGCTGCAGCCACCCCTCCGGGCCGGATTGCAACGCTGATCGTGCCGGCTGATGTCGCCTGGGGCGAGGGAAGCGATCCGGTTGCACCTCTTAAAGTTTTCCCCGTGCGGCAGGTCGAGCCTGAAGTGCTGAAGGCGGTGGCGCGCGTCCTTCGTTCGGCCGGGCCGAGCATCTTACTCCTCAATGGGCGGGCCCTGAGCGAGCCAGGCCTCATCGCCGCTCACCGAATTGCTCATGCAACCGGCGCGAAGCTCCGCGCTCCAACGCATGTGCCGCGCATGGCCCGCGGCCGCTGCAGAGTACCGGTGGACCGCATTCCATACGTAGTCGACACGGCGCTCCAGGCTTTTACCGGGATCAAAAACGCTATCCTTGTTGGCGCAAAGCAACCCGCGGGATTCTTCGCCTATCCTGGAAAAGCCTCCCTCGTGACGCCGAGGGATTGTGCGATACACATCTTCGCAGAGCCCGATCAAGACGCCGTGGTTGCGCTGGAAGCGCTTGCCGACGAGATCGGCGCGCCTCGCGTCGTGCCGATCAAGCGGGAAGGACCGAAACCACAGATCGTCAGAGGCCCCTTCGATTCGGCAGCCTTCGGCATGACGCTTGCAGCGGTTCTGCCCGAGAACGCGATTGTCTGCGATGACGCGGTGACTTCAGGCCGCCAAATCTTTCCGGCTACATTCAACGCACCGCCCCATGATTGGATTCAGAGCACTGGCGGTGCCATCGGCCATGGCTTCCCGTGCGCCACAGGCGCGGCGCTGGCCTGCCCCGATCGTAAGGTCGTCTGTCTCCAGGGCGACGGAGCCGGCATGTACACACTGCAGGCGCTGTGGACGCAAGCGCGCGAGAAGCTGGACGTGGTGAATGTAGTCTTTGCCAACCGCGTTTACAAGATCCTTTACGGCGAGCTGCGCACAGGGGGCGCGACACCCGGACGCGCCTCAGACAGCTTCTTCGACATCGGCCGTCCCGATCTCGACTGGGTCCGCATGGCCGAAGGCATGGGTGTGGAGGCGGCCAGTGTCGAGACGCTTGAGGAGTTTGCCGACACGTTTCGCGCCGCCTGCGGCCGTCGAGGCCCTTTCCTAATTGAATTACGGATTCAGAAGTGGAGCGGCTAAGAAAAGATAGGGGCATCTTAGATTGCGGAATGCGGAGTGCGGAATAAAAAACTAATTCAAACATAAGAAAAGGAGGCAATCACTTTGATCAAGAAATTATTTTCCTCTCTTGCGGCGAAATTCAAAGGCTCTATCAAAGTGGTTCGGGAGATTCTCTACGGACTGTTGCTCTATGAGACGGTTCTCGTCTTGAAGAAAGAAAGAGGACACCTCGATAATGTCTTCATGCTTGTCATTTTCGGGGACATGATCGGTCTCCCTTTGCTTCCTCCTTATTATTCTTTGCGACTCTTCCCCTACATCATTCCTTCCCTTGAAAAATGGAAAAGGAGAGTCCTGAGAGAAAAAGATGTGACCGATTTCGTCGCCCACGACCTCTGACCAGTCCTCCCCTCTCGTGGCAATTTCATGGTTGTCGGTGAAAAAGAGAGGCTCATTCTCCAGAGAATTCTGATTGTATTTTTGTCCCATTTTGGTAAGATTTGGTTTACCCCGTTAGAAATAATGCTTCGCTCGATTTCGAGCCCTTCGAACGGGGAAGAGGATAGCGGAGGAGGCGTCATGAGATCTAAGTCGGCAATCGGAGCGTACATCCTGATCGGGTTGGGTATCCTTTTCCTCCTGTCTAATCTTGGTTGGTTACCGCCTATTCGCTCAATCATGGCTCAGTGGTGGCCAATCATTCTTATCATCATAGGCATTCTGCTCTTGATAAGGCACTCTTCTCGCCCCAAACCGTAAATCCATGTTAGGTTCAGGGCCTGCCGGAAGGCCAGCAGGGGTCGTCGGTGCAAAAGTTGGCCGTTCTGCGGCTGGCATCTATGGAAGATCCCCAGTTGATTCCTCCTTGATCCCCGAAATCGTAGGGGCTGAAGGCTTGGAAAGATCCCGGATCTGTCCGTGCTCGTCACTTACTATGGGGCATAAGGGATACCCGGTATGTATCTCAACGATCATCCCAGAACTTCCGTCTGACAGAAGAACCCGCCGCCCGGGAGTTAATACATTCAGCAATGATAGAAACCTGGAGACATACTCCATATGAAGTTTTCCGGCCCAGGCGTCCTTGATCAGAATCGTTGCGGTTTTGGTTACGCTAAAAGCCGGCCGATAGGGGCGAACGGTTCGAAGGGCATCAAAGACATCGGCGATGGCTACAAGATGGCTCGCAAAATGGAGCGTGTGTTGCGGTAGGTTTCTCTGGAGTTTCGGATATCCAGATTGATTGGCCCCCATGTGATGCTGGTAGGCCACTACCGGAAGGAGAGGGTTTGCCGATTCCACACCCGGGATGTCGAGGAGGAGCCGTGCCCCACAGGAGGGGTGTCTCTGCATGAGGAGCCACTGCTCCGGTGCAAGAGGACCATTATAGTTCAGGATCTCTTTGGGAACCTCCTTCTTCCCGAGATCGTGGCAGAGAGCGGCCATGGCGATCGCGCTGACCATCTCGTCGGAAATCTGGAGCGCTTGCGCTAGGGCCGACGAAAGAACGCAGACATTGAGGGCGTGGGTAAAGGTGTAGTCGTCGAAATTCTTCATCTCGCGGATGGGCTCAAAAAGCTCCCTGCCAACGGCGAGACGGGCCACGATCGCGCACACGACCTCGCGGGCTCGAACGAGACCTTCGGGCTTTTTGGATTCGAGATCGGAGAGGACTTCCTGAGCCTCGGCAAGAAATCCCATATATCCCATAACCGCCTGGGTTAGGACCGAATCGGGGTCCGCCCGTCTTTCCAGATTAAGGGAGCCTGCGACAATTTTAGACCCTCGGTAGGGGGGACGGCCCCTGGAAACAACATTTTCGATCCAGGCTGTCAGATCGTCCTCGCCTGCATCGGCTTCGATCTGAACGCTCTCGAACCCGAGGTGCTGGAGTGATTGGAAAAGGGCTCGAAAGGAAGCAGGGAGATTTTCTATCCGCCGGTCCTCGACAATCGTATCGCTCCCCAGGAAGGTGATCCTTACAGGCCGTCCCCATTCGGCAAGCTTCTGCGAAGCTTGCCGGGCCGACTGGAGAACCTGCTTGGTCCCTGGGGCATAGATTCGTCGAATCCGAAAGAGAGCACCGAGGGAATGGAGAAAATAATCAAGTGCCTTCTGCACCATAGCTCTTCTCTCTATTTTCAAGATCCTGGAGGCTCTGCTCGGTCACTGATCTTTTTTGCTGTCCCCCCTGCGGGTCAGAGAGTGAGGCTCGAACTCTCTTTAGCGCCTTGAGGGCTTCCTTCACAACCTTTGGGTGCGGGTGGCTTGAAAGAGCCCGAAGGGTCGGAAGACCCTGGGGGAACCCTTGCTGTCCGAGGACAATGGTGAGATTACGGGTCACATACCACGGGCTGGTGCGGGACTTCGTCACAAATGTTGGCGTCGCGGCTGAAGAGAAACAGGAGAGGAGGCTGACGAGAAAATGGCGTGTGGCGATTTTTTTCTCTTCCGCGAGAGCCTTGAGCGCCGTGTCGAGGAGACACCTCTCGTGATTTACGGCAAAGGCGACCAGGGCCTGCTGCTCCGCAAACGATGCCTTGGTGAGCGCCGAGAGACCCCTGTGAAACAACTCCTTGAGAAAAAAAGGGAGCGTATCGAGCAGGCCCGGGAATGTTCGATCCACCAGCTTGACGAATCCGAGGACACGAAATGGGCCAAGTTGCTCCGCCCGGAGCCTGATGCGGTCGAGGAGCCTTTTCCTAAAATCCTCTTCTTCCTCGCCAGCCAATGCCAAGATCAACTGATCCAGGTATTCATCAGGTTCCTCGTGCAAAATCAGAGGGGCCTCCTCGGGGCCCGTCGAAGCAGAAGGATTCATTAGGAATTCGAGTGACTCGGAGTACTCCGTGTCCATAAAAGGATTTTCCGTCAGATTGATAATAAAATCCTCTATCGTCTTCCAAACCTCCGCTGCAAAGCCCCCGTCTTTCCCGGGAGCAAGCCTGGACCTCACTAACGAAAGGAGTTCATCGGTTTTGGTGAGCGGCGCAAAACGGCGGTAGACCTCCACAAACCTTCGAGTGCCTTGGTTACCCATCGCAGCGAGGCCTGCCAATAGATCGACAAATCGCTCCCCGTCGATCTCCCTCAGGAGGGAGCTCTTTGCAGGCCCCAATCGCCCGGACTCCTGGCCGTCATGTCCCACGATACACACGAGGTCCCTGGCGGAGAGGCATTTGCCCATTTGAGCAAGGTAACCAAGGATCTCTTCGCGCCGCCTGTCCGGAAGAAGGGCCAGTGCATTCTCCAGACGCTCTCCCAACTTGAGCAGCAATTTTGTAAACCCTTCCGAATCACCCCGTCCCGATTCCATCCACTCGGTCTTTGCAGCGACCCAGAATTCATCGGAGTCAAGGGCTGCAGCAAGCTGCCCAGGGGGCGCTTCCTGAATCATCAAGACGAGCCACGCGTGGCGCCGCCTTTCTTCCGGATTATCCTCCGAGCCCTTAACCGCATCCATGATCTCACTGTGAATCTGGTCGAGCTTGAGGGGTTCAATGTCGATGCCGAAGACTTCGGAGCGGAGCTTTTGTCGCAGGGCATCGCCTTCCAATTTCGGAACTGAGATCACTCTGGCAAAAGTCCAGACATCATCGAGGGTCACGTTTTTCGTCCAGAGTAGTTGGAGCACTTTTCGCGAGTGAAGCATCGAAGCGAGATTGCTCGCCTTTCCGGCGACAAATTCTCCCGACACGACCAGTTCCTTGGAGGTGATGCCGATCGTCAGAGAGCCTTGGGAATCCAGGGGGGCAGAGTTAACAACGTTCTTAGCGACTTCCAGAAGGGCCGGATGTTTGGCGGGATAAACGCGTACGGCGCGGATGAGGTGCGACAGGTTTAAAGCGAAGGCCTCAACCTTTCTGGAGAGTAAAGACACTTCCCTATTTTTCTGTCCAATCATAGTATCCTCAGAAGAGACCGTGGCCGCCTGAATCATCGTACCGCCTATGCAACTGGGCGCCATGCGACCCGGTTCCGCAACTTCTGGTTGAGCAAGTTTAATGCCGGAGCGGTATGGATCAGCCAAGTATTTGTTTTAATATGTTATATTGAATTTGTACTGTATCTCCAGAATCAGAAAATGACTTTTTTTGTCACCCAGAATACCTAAGAGCTGGGTTTGGCGATGCCAGATCAAGTTCTTCGAGGATACCTTTGAAGGGTTTACTGCTGCCGCCGTTCCCGAACCTGCAACGATGCTCCTTCTCAATCCTGGATTAGTCGGTCTTTGGGATTCAAGAAGAAATTTAAGAAGTAACCTTTATATTTAATTTCGGGAGGGGAAAAGGCAGGGTTTAGGAGGAAAAAAATAAGCCATTTCCCTCATGTACTGAGGTGGCAGGGGATGGAGAAGGCTGCGGCGGACCTAAACGGTCACGAAACTGGAAACCGTGAATTGAGCCAAAGAGCTGCCTACGGTAACTCTTCAGTCCTTGATCCTACGACTGCGCTGCAGAGTCAAAAAACGGTCGTAGATCTTTATTGCTGTGAAGTTCTGTTTTTTATAAAAACCTAAATAAATCAAAATATTATACGAATCAATTGTTCTTGGCATTGAAATTGCTTGATGATATGACAGCAATAATCTAAAACCAAACATAATCGATAAAACCAAACCACGAGCAATCGTGGGACGGAAAGCCACGGGTCCTACTGGGATAGCCGGGTCGCCGAAGTCGCAGGTGAGTTGTAGGAACCGGATTACCATGGCTTTATCAAAGCGATAATCCGGTTTTTGTTTTCGAAGAAAGCTTATCCTGGAAGAGATCGAGAGAGCATGGAAAACTCGACAGCGTTTTTTAATCCTCTCAGCAGTGAACTCCAGGCGGCAGAGATTTCGAGTCCCTCGGGATGGTAGAAGGCAACCGAGAGCAGAAAGAATGGTAAAGAATTTTATCCCAATTGCAGGTGATCAGAAGATCGAATGCAGGAGGATGAGATGCCACCTATAAGGCTACTTTCGCCTTATCCAGAATCAGAAACCCCTGCCAGGAGTCCAGATACCCCGCAGAATGAGCTAAATTGGGGCCGGACAACTTTGGGGAGGCCCCCTCAAGAGGACCTTGCACAAATAGGGGGACCTATAAGCGAGTGGAAACCCACAACGGATTCCTTCCCTGGGTTAATCATGGGATATCTGTCTAATCTACCTCAATCCCTCTTGATATCAATAGGATTTGTAATGCTACTCTTGGCGGGAACTCTTACCCACCTGGCGGGTCCCGAGCTTTCTTCCGCTATATTTTACTCGATCCCCATCGTTCTGGTTACCTGGTTTACAAGGAGATCGATCGGGCTCATCTTCTCAACCCTCAGTGTTCTTGCGTGGTTCATTTCTGATCTTACATCGGGAGCCGCTTACTCAGCCATCCTTTATTGGAATGAGGTTAGTAGATTGAGTTCCTTTATTATCCTCACTATTGTTCTGTCGTCGTTGAAAAGCACCTTGAAGCAAGAAAAAGAATTATCCAGAATCGATTTTCTGACCGGCATTCGAAACCGAAGATACTTTATTGAGCTGGCCAATATGGAAATCAACAGGGCCCACAGGTATGAACATCCCTTTACCGTGGTGTGCCTTGATCTGGACAATTTCAAGGCGGTGAATGATTGTTTTGGGCATACCACCGGAGATATCCTGTTGCGTTTAGTGGCTCGCACCATACGGGAAAACATCCGGGTCACCGACACGGTGGCACGACTTGGGGGTGATGAATTCGGGATCCTGATGCCAGAGACCGGACGTAACGTGGCCGAAGTGATCCTACAGAGAGTTCAAAAGATCAATTCGGACTATATGCGAAAGCATGGTTGGCCTGTCACATTGAGCATCGGGGTCGTGACCTTCACAACCCCGCCTTCCACGGTTGACGAGGTGCTTAAGATATCTGATCGGCTCATGTACACTGCAAAGAACAACGGCAAGAACAGCATCCAATATGAAGTGTTTGGAACAAGGGAATGGCCGGCGAGCGAAAAGCTTAATTGCCTATAGGAACGTAGATATTTCAAAGTGAAACCTCCCACACTGGATGGAGGTAGTCCAAAGGGAAACAAGCCTTACGGGCACAGATGGATAATAAGTCATTTATGTCCTTGCCTAGCAAATTGAATTCGGCGTCTCCGGAGTCTGCTTCGGGAAGAAATGGTGTTTTTACGGTGGAAGAAAGAAATAGCTTCTCGGGGTTGTTGCAAAACGGCGAGCCGGACTTAACTCAATCTGGCAAGCGAGCAAGTGACTCTATTGAATCAGAAAAGAAGGCCAATCCGCTTGATTCCTTCCTGAAGAAAGATGAGGTGCAACCAAAGGAATCCAAAGAGGAAGGCCTTCCAACGGAGCAAGGTCCTTCCTTCATGGAATCGTTCTTAATTGAATTGGTTCATAGTATTAGAAACGCTCTCGCCTCCATTTATCATGATACCGTTCTAGCAATGGACAAATATGACGATGTGGAAATTAGAAAACGTTCTCATACTCAGGTGAAAGAGGAAATCAAAAAGATTGATTCCGTTCTAAACAATCTCCTAAATTTCATCAACGTCAGTACCCCCATTGCAAACCCGAACACCCTGTATGTGATCCTCGAAGAAATTTTGGAGGCCGATGAGAAACAGTTTCGGCAGAAAGGTATTAAGATCCAGAAAAAATATGAAAACGACCTCCCCGACACCTATATTCAGCCAGACCAGGTAAGGTTCATTTTACATGCCGTTCTTCAGCATGCCATTCTTTCAACGCCTCCGGGCGAGACCATCGGATTTCTAATGAAATTAGGTGATAAAGAGACGGGTGCCGAGAAGTCTGTGCCCGAGGATAAACGGAAGTATGTTGAGGTGATAATAGGTTTCAATAGTAACGGGAAGCCGGCTGACGAATCAGAGAGTTTATCGGAAACTCCAGGGGATCAGAGCATAGGGTTGGCCGATTTAATATTGAAATTGGCGAAGGATATTCTTGAAAGAAACCGTGGGAGGATGATAGAAACCCATCGGGAAAAATCGAAGACTCTCATTGCACTGAGATTCCCCATTGAGAGAAGAAAAGTAGCCTATTATCGACCGATCGCCCTATGAAATAAGATATGAATCTAGTAACAGAAAACACTGAGAGTACAAGGAGACAATGAAAGGATCATTTGACAACAGAGAGAGAAGAGGCCATCCTCGGTTCATTATTGATTTGCCCCTTGAATATCGGGATGGGAATGGATCGTGTTTACGTGGAGGGATTGTTGTCAATGCAAGCGAAGGAGGCTTTCTCATCGAAACAGTCAGAGACATCCCTGTGGGTACGGAATTAAATGTCACTGTCCTGTTCCCAAAGGGGTTTGAATTGACTAACTTTAAAGTGGTGGCAATGATTGTGCGGAAAGAACCTTATCGGAGAGAGGACTGGAAAGGAGTCCCTTGCCGGGAAGGATACCAGTATGGGTTAGAATTTACTCAGATATCGCAGGAGGACCGTTGGAAACTAAATTTCCTTCTGGGTGGCCGATTTGATTTGGAGGAGATGCCCACAAATAGTGATGTTCCCACTAATAAGGAGGCGGAGTTTTAAGCAAAGTGAAGGAGATAACTCCATGGCATTTAAGTATTAAGTAGCAAAAGGTTTAAAATAATTAATATGGACTGGGGGCGGGATGAGGAAGATGATAACCTATAAAGTTCTCTATAAGAACTTTAAGCTTAAGAAAAGCTATCTTATGGGCATATTAGTAGAGAGGAGGAAGGATTTGAGAGGAAAAAGCCTACTTGAATCTGGTCTGAAATGGGCAAAAGCGATGTTCGGCCAAGATGTGAGGGACGAACATGCGATCTTTGTTGTTCCCCATGAGTTGAAGTTGAAAAAAGATTCCTATAGTGCCTCCGGAGAAGAGGATATTCGGTAAGGAGGAATTTTAGCGAAGAAGAAGTTCACATTACGGTTTTTTCGGTTTAGTTCTGAGAAGACAGTGCTGTTATACTTCGTTTAGGCGGGAATTTAGAGGCAACCAACCCTTTCAATTCTTATTGACAGTCTGTTCCTGATTTAGTACACTACTATCGAAACCGAAGCCATCCGTTATTAACCTTTAGCCCATAGGGTGAACAGGTGAAAGGATCGAATGTGACCCCATTTCTGAAAAGGGAATGGGGTTTTTTATTTACAAGTGAAATCGTGATACAAGAGAGGTCTTTGAAAATTTACAGGGTGCTAAGAGAATGATTCTGAGGTGTGGTGGAACAAAAGAAAAACAGCACTATGAAAGAGAAGGAAAACTTTATGGGATTAGACCCTTTGCCCATTGCGATACTAATTGCCCATATACAGAAGGAACCTGCATCAGCCTTTGTTCGCATTTTGAATTGAACCAAAGACCATGCCTGAAAGGAGATTACACAGGGAAGGAATGAACAGACGATGCTGGAGGAATACAGAAGGGATGAGGCAAAGGGTCAAGATTACGAATAAAAGAGAAGCTGAGAAGATTATAGAAGAGATAGAGGGCCTTGTTAAAAAAGGACAGACGATATTGGAGAAGCAAAAATATGACTATGAATTTGCAAAAATGTTTTTGAGTGAAATTAAGAAAAGAAGGAAGAGAAAGACCTGACTTATTTATTGAAAAGAAGACCATATGGGAAGGTAGTTCCCGCTCTCAGGAGGTGGCTGCCATGCCTAAGGTGGGGGATAAGTTTAAGAGTCTTATTACTGGCGCGGCCTATGTGGTGAAAAAGATAGAAGGCGAAATGGTGCTCTTGGAAGAGGAAAATGGGAAGAGTCAGATATTGACGGAGCCGGGTAATCTGAAATTGTTTTACGATAAGGAGAGAAGAAAATATCCCAGGTTTAATGCGTATTGGCCGATCCAATATAATCAAATTGGCTCATCCATCAGCCATGAGGGTCGAGTAACGAATCTTAGCGAAGGTGGGATGTTAATCCAGTCTCCTGGGCAGATGGAGACTGGTCAACATTTAAAGTCAAAACTTTCTTTCATTTTAGGTTCTGAAATTAATACAATCGAAATGCAGGCTGAGGTGGTGTGGAAAGATATTTATTTGAAGGAAGCCTGGAGGGATTATCGGTGCGGAGCGAAATTTCTGGAAATCTCTACAAGTGATAAGACTAAACTGAATAATCTCTTGATGACCCTTCCACAATAATCACCATATTCCCTAATGCTTGCTTTACCGAACGATATTTCCATACCTTATATAATGAGAGGACAGATGAATTTAAAAGGCAAATTGCAGATCCGTTAAGATATGGTAGAAGAATTCGGGGGTGAAACGGAATGTCAAGAACTCCTTCCTGAAGTTCTCAAGTCGAGATTCCCTATCGCTATGCCAGATTGCAATTGATAATCCTCAAAAAGATAATACTCACAAGCCTATTTTCAGATTGATCGACACGACATTTCGTGGTAAACATAATTCAAATTGCATCATCGAACGAGAAAAAGGAGGGTATGAAAGCAGCGAACATCATCAAGAAGGCGCTTGCCCAAGGACGCACAACCCTGAACGAGCATGAATCCAAGCAGCTCCTGGCTGCCTATGGTGTACCGGTGGTGCAGGAGGCCATGGCGCGCGATGCCTTACAAGCCGTCGAGTTCGCGCACTCCCTGGGCTATCCCGTGGTCCTCAAGGGCCTAGGGTCCACCTTGCTCCACAAGACCGAGCGCGGTTTGGTGCATCTGAACCTTTCCACCAAGGCAGCGGTCGAACGCGCCGTCCATGACATCGCGCGCGGAGCCGGGGATGAGCTCGAAGGCATCCTCGTCCAGCCCATGCTCACGGGCAGGCGCGAGTTCGTTGCCGGTCTCTCGCGCGATGCGGTCTTCGGGCCAGTGGTCATGTTCGGGGTGGGCGGCATCTTCACTGAAGCGCTGGGTGATTACAGTCTGCGGATTGCGCCGCTCTCGACCTATGATGCCCGCGAGCAGATCGCCGAAATCAAGGCCCAGCGCCTGCTCGGGGCCTTCAGGGGCGAACAGGCGCCGGAGATCGAAGTCCTGGTAAGCACGTTGCTCGGCCTCTCGCAACTCGCCTTCGAACACCCCGAGGTCGCCGAGGTCGACATCAACCCGCTCATCGTCGCTTCCTCCGGCGAGGTCCGCGCCGCGGACGCCCTTGTAGTCCTGGGCCCGCCTGCACAGGGGCGGCCCGTACCGCCGCCGATCGACCCGCGCGATATCCGCAATCTCTTCTACCCACGCTCGATCGCCTTCATCGGAGCGTCGGGCACGCTGAGCAAATGGGGCCACATGCTCGTCGTGCGCACCATCAACGGCGGCTATGCCGGGGAGATCTTTCTCGTGAACAGCAAAGGCGGCACCATTGCCGGCCGCCAGGTCTACCAGTCCATCGAGGAGGTGCCCCGCAGCGTGGACCTGGCCGTGGTCACCATCCCGGCCGAGCATGTCCTCGAACTGCTCCCGCGCTTGAAGGCCAAGGGCATTCGCTATGTGCTCCTGATCACCTCGGGCTTTCCGGAGACCGGCACCGAAGGTCGGCGTCTGCAGGAGGAACTCGTAGCCCTGGCACATCAGGAGGGCCTGATCATCTTAGGCCCCAACACCATGGGCATCTCAAACCCGCACCTCAACCTCCACTGCACCGGCTCGCCGGTGCGGCCCAAGCCGGGCGGGACTGCGGTGGTGGCGCAGTCCGGTAATATGGGCGTGCAGATGCTCGGATTCGCCGAGGAGCAGGGCATCGGCATCCGCGGCTTCTGCGGCTCGGGCAATGAGGCCATGGTCACGGTCGAAGACTTCCTGGACGGCTTCGCTATCGACGATGCCACCCGCATTGTCATCCTCTATGTGGAAGGCATGCGCGACGGCA
>Ga0335081_10001233_pt1 | contig 40772 bp, 35 predicted proteins | sample Lox_Sample_35_FD_206713 | JGI IMG/M metagenome (GOLD analysis project Ga0335081, IMG submission 206713) | Soil microbial communities from Loxahatchee National Wildlife Refuge, Florida, United States - Lox_Sample_3.5 | ecosystem: Environmental > Terrestrial > Soil > Wetlands | place: USA... | reverse complement strand
GCAGCAGGTCTTTTTGTGGCGCGCCGCCGGGAGTTGCGTTCGCAACCGAAGCTTTGGCTGGGCATGATCGCGCCCGCGATATTTGTCGTGGCATGTGCCGCCATCGTAGGAAACACGGTTTGGGGTGCTCCGAAAACCGCGTTGCTGGGCTGTCTGCTGATTGCCGCGGGCCTGCCGGTCTTCTACTGGTCACGCTTGCGAAGACCCGTCCCTGGTCATATAGCACCTGCGGTCGACGACGAGGACCAGGGTCTGTTGCCTCGGAGCATGCCCGAGTAATCCAAGCCGCCTCTCCCCATATGCAAAGAGCACTCGTTAAAGCACTCGGCCTATTCATAGTCTGTGTTTCGTCACGCGTGCTATGGGCGCAGGCTCCGCAGTTCGTTTCCTTTTCTGGCGCGTGGCCAATTCTGAAGGCGTACTGGAACTCCCTACCTGCGGACCTGAAATCCGCAGGCCAGCCGACCGCGGCGGCCTGGGATACATGGGTGCACCGCAGTGATCAGGAAATCCGCGCGCGTCTGGAGCGCGGCCAGGAGGACACGCTCACCAATCTGTTGCGCCTGGGGGTCACCTATACCAAGCAGGACCGCATTTCCTTTCACGACCTGGAGCAGTTCGGCAAGAACAAATATATCGATTCGCTCGCCAGCAAGCGCGCCGAGGATCTGATCCGTGCGCTGGCTGCACCGCACGCCACCGAAGGTGTGGCCGAGATGCGCAGCTTCCTGGAGAAACAGGGTTTCAACCTCAGGACTCCGGGCGGACAAGAGAAAGTCAAAAACTACATGCTCGCGAATCTGGCCCGCATGCGCGACGAGGTGATCAAGGCCCAAGCCGAACTGTACAACAAGAAAGGCGCCGACCTGTCACGGCAGTTCAAAGATCGCGGCCTCTCGACCGACAGTAATCTTTATCCGGACTACACGATTGAGCTGCACCTGCGCCACATGATGGAACAGGGATTACTCAAGCCGGGTAGCATCCGTCGCGTGGCAATCGTGGGGCCGGGACTTGACTTCGTGAACAAGAATTCCGGTTCCGACTTTTATCCGCCGCAATCGACGCAACCGTTTGCGGTCATCGACACGTTGGCACGATTGCAGTTAGCCGATCCGGCAAGCGTCGAATTGACGACCTTCGACATCAGCTCGCGGGTGAACAAACACCTGGCGCGCGCCCGCACCGAGGCTGCGGCCGGCAAGTGGTATACGATCCAGTTGCTCTCCAGTCCGTCCGACAATTGGAGCGCAGACTACGCTGCTGGCTTTATGGAGTACTGGCAGAAGCTGGGAGATCAGATCGGCAAGCCCGCGCGGCGCATGCCCGTGCCCGATGCCGCCTCCGACATCTGGAACCGTGCCGTCAGCGTGCGTCCGGCGGTGGTATTGCGGGTGACCCCTGAGGACATGAATGTCGTCTTCCAGACGATACCGCTTCCACCTGAGAAGCAATTCGATCTGGTGATCGGGACCAATATTTTCGTTTACTACGACAGCTTTGAGCAGTCGCTGGCGCGGGCCAATCTGGCGACTATGATTAAACCCGGCAGTTACCTGATTACCAGTGAAGCCCTGGCGGGCAAGGCCCCGACAAAACTAGTGGATTCGCTACGGACCAAGATCGTGGTTACGTCCTCAGACACGGAGTACATGTACACCTATGCTCGGCAGAAGTGAACGCGAGAGGAATTGTGCGGCCGTGCTTTTTGTTTGCCTTGCGGCCGGATGCTTCGCAAGTGCCCAGACGCCGCAGTTCGTGCCGTTCTCCGCCGCGCAACCGGTGCTGAGCGCCTACCTGAGTTCCTTGCCCGCTGAGCTTAAGCCGCAAGGCAGGCTCACGGCTGCTGCCTGGGACCAATGGGTGCGCGAGCAGGACAAAGACATTCGCCTGCGCATCGAGCAAGGCGAAGTGAATACACTGACCAACCTGCTCCGTCTGGGTGTCACCTACACCAAAGAACCGCGTATCGACTATGAGCGGCTGGCAGAATTCGGGCAGAGCAGCTTTGTCGATTCCCTTGCTGACAAGCGTGCCAATGACCTGATCCGCGCGCTGTCCGCGCCTCACCTCAGCGAAGGCATGCAGGAGATGAAGGCGCTACTGGAGAAAAAGGGCTATAGCCTGAAAACTCCGGAGGACCAGAAGAGGGTCAAAGCCTATCTGCTCGCCAATCTGGCGCGTCTGCGCGAGGTTGTCGCCCGCGACGCGCAGCGGGCCAAGACCGCCAAGTACCAGGCATTTGAAGACCGCGGGATCTCTACTGACAGCAATCTTTATCCCGATTACACCCTCGACCTGCACTTGCGGCACATGATGGAGCAGGGCCTGCTGAAGCCGGGCAGCGTGCATCGTATAGCCATAGTCGGCCCGGGGCTGGACTTCGTGAATAAGAAATCGGGTTCCGACTTCTATCCGCCACAGAGCACGCAGCCGTTCGCCGTCATCGATACGCTGGCCCGCCTGGGACTCGCCGATCCGGAAAAGGTCGAGGTCTACACGTTTGACATCAGTGAGCGCGTGAACCAGCATCTGCAGCGGGCGCGGCACGAAGCTGCTGCCGGCAAGCCGTACACCATCCAACTTCTGGCCAGCCCCTCCGACGGATGGAGCAACAGCTATCACGAAGGCTTTCTGGAGTTCTGGCAAAAGCTGGGCAAGCAGATCGGCAAACCAACCACCGCGATTCCTGTGCCGGAGGAAGCATCGGATATCTGGAACCGCGCCATTAGCGTTCGGCCCAGCGTGGTTAAGCGGATCACGCCGGTGGACATGAATGTAGTCTTTCAGACGGTGGCCCTGCCCCCGGACAAGCAATTCGACCTGGTGATCGGCACCAATATCTTCGTCTATTACGACAGTCTGGATCAGTCTCTGGCGCGGGCAAACCTGGGCACCATGATCAAACCCGGTGGCTATCTATTGACGAACGAGGCCCTGCCCGACAAAGCGCCCTCGAGTCTGACAAACTCGCTGAGGACCTCAGTGCCCATCACCAACGATCCGCCGCTCACGGACTACATGTACAGCTACGTGCGGCAGAAGTGAAGCGCTTTGAAAGGGTACGGCTTCAGCCGTGCCGTCGCGAAACACAGATGGCTCCCGCCTTTAGACGCCGAGGGACCTCGCCCCAGCGGCTGAAGCCGATTTCATTCCTCGCTCTTGCGGCACGCCTGAAGAGGCCACTGAAAAAGTCGAGCACCCAGATCCCTCGCGGCCTGAAGGCCGCTCGGGATGGCAAAAATAAAGGGCTTAGAACGGCGCAGCTAAAGCTGCGCCCCTTCAAAGCAGCCCTAATCCGACTTTTTCAGCGGCCTGTGAAGGCGTGCCCCTTCAAAGCCGCAGTAGAACTCCGCGATCGCGGCGACCACACGCTGCTGCTCGTCTTCGCGTAGCTCCGGGAACATCGGTAGGGCCAACACTTCCGTAGCTGCTCGTTCCGACTCCGGCAGGTCGCCGGCTTTGTATCCCAGATACGCGAAACATTCCTGCAAATGCAAAGGCAAGGGGTAGTAAATCTCGGTCCCAATTTGCTGTTCTGTTAGGAACTTTCGCAGCTCATCGCGGTTCATGGCCCGCACCACAAACTGATGGTAGATGTGATGAGCAGCGGTCAATGACGCCGGCAGTGCGATGGGAGCTTGCCGGGTCACGGTTTGCGCTTGCGATTGCACTAATCCCGCCGCAGTGAATAGCCCGTGATAACGGCAGGCGAGCAGGCGGCGGTGCTGGTTCCAGTCATCGACGTGCCGGAGCTTGACGCGCAGGATCGCAGCTTGCATCGCATCCAGGCGGCTGTTGCAGCCGATCTCCGAGTGGAAGTAGCGGCGATCGCTTCCGTGATTGCGCAGCCGGCGCAGCTGGGCCGCGAAATCCTCGTCATCCGTCGTAACGCAACCGGCGTCGCCCGCCGCGCTCAGGTTCTTGGTGGGATAGAAGCTGAAGCCTCCCGCTTTCCCCAGCGCGCCAGCCTTTCTTCCTTTCCACGCCCCCCCGAACGCCTGCGCCGCGTCCTCGACGATCACGAACTTGTACTCGTGCGCGAGCTGCGGGAAGCGGTCCATATCGGCGCACTGGCCGTACAGATGCACGGGCATTACCGCGCGAATGTTTTGCCGGTGACCGCGCTTCAGGGCAGTCTCGACTTTCGCTGGATCGAGGTTCAGGGTTGCGGGATCGATATCGGCAAAAATCGGTGTCGCGCCGCAACGGACAATTGAGCTGGCGGTTGCGAAAAAGCTGAATGGTGTGGTGATGACACTCGTCTCCGGGCCTACGCCGCAGGCCTGCAAGGCGAGCCAAAGGGCGTCGGTACCGGAGGCGCAGCCGACGCTCGCCCCCACGCCCAGGTATTCGGCCGACTCGCGTTCGAAAGCATCCAACTCGGGACCGCCGATGAAGTGCTGTGACGTCAGAACCCGTGCAACCGCAGCATCGATATCGGCCTTGATGGTTTCATACTGCCGCTTCAAATCGAGCATGGGCAGGGACCGGAGCCGGCCTGCAGCAGGAGCGCTACTGGTGTCTTGTGCCGTATCTAGCGACATGAAGCTATGATTCTAGCAGCGCCGTAACGGCTTCATCGCGGCGCAAACAACGCATAGTGGCTGGCCGCACCCATGAAAAACAGCATGGGAAACGATAACCAGAAGTTTACCCGGGCGCAGAGACTGCTTAACCGCGCCATCTTGGCAGCCTCCGCAGGCATCGCCGCGCCCTTCGTCGCACTCTCTTCCGTCCAGCGAATAATGCGCTTCTGCATGCGCCAGACGATGCCCCAAACATTCAGCATCATGAACCATCCGATTCCTCCGCCGATGCCGATGGCCAGCAGGCGATTGCTCTGCCATCCCTGCTGATTGAGGTCCAGGAAAATGTAAGCCGCGGCAATCACCACAATGGCCATGACCACGCCCAACACTGCGCCTTTGCGCAGCACCTCAGCAGGTGACATCAGCATACCCATCTCGATGGCGAAGGCGACGGTCCAGATCACGAAGAAACTGCCCATTACGCGACCGACTGACGCCGGCTCGCCGACAGCGATGGCCGCACGGGCGTCGCTGCCGACGATGTGCCCCCAATAGGCGAGACCCGCGACAACGGTCACAACCGAGCTCCATCGGAACCACCAGAGGGCACGCGGCATCAGCCTGGGCACAACCACTCCGCGCTGTTGCGCGTCCAGTCCCTGCAGAAACGGGCCGTTCACTAGGACAAAGAAGTAGAGCAGCCCTACCCAGGTGATCCCCGCCACAAAATGCACCCAGCGAAATGCGATGAGCAGCGTCTCCGTGGCGCCCGGAAATTCAAACTGCGGGGTGAAGAACAAAGCCACCAGATTGAGAGTCATGGTTTTCTCCAGTCGGATTGGCGCGATTTGGCGTGCGCATCACACTCTGGTGCGCGAATTTTAAATCATTCTGGAGTGTGCCGAATGTCACTGAAGTCCTGCGTTAGAGGTGTTATCGTAATTGGCTATAATCTGACCAGCCGTGGGGCGGCATGCGCTTCTGCGGCGGCCATTATTGATGAACAGACCCCTGTTCGTGCGGGGCCGCGAACCCTGGGGCTGGCTGTTTCTTGCAGATCGCCGGGAGGGGCCCATGGAAAGCAAGCCAGCACAGAACATACAAGACTCGTTCCTGAACACCGCCCGTAAAGACAAATGTCTGATCACCATTTATCTCCTGAGCGGTGTGAAGCTAACCGGGCGAATTCGCTCATTCGACAAATATTCTGTCGTGCTGGAGAGCAATAATCAGGAGCAATTAATCTTCAAACATGCGATCTCGACCGTGGTGATGGCGCGGTCGGCGCACATCGAGCGCCACGCCGAATCCCGACCGACTTCCGAGAGCGCCGCTCCGGTTGCCGCCGGTAACATCACCGGGACTGTGGAGAATTAACCTATCGGCATTGAGGCTGCGAACTCGCGATCGCGGGGCCCGGACCGGCAGGAACGGGCCTTTTTGGTTGGAGTGTGTTTCTCCTCTGCCCCGGCCAGCCGGCGCCAGGCCAGCCGGATGGACGGACCAACCGACAGTGAAACCGAACCCGCTGCTCTCCGTCTTTCACGCACCTCGAGCAAGGTCCCGCTTGCGGCAAAGGCCGCGCGGGACGCCGCATCGGGCCCTCCAGCGATGGACGCTGCCGACTCACAAGAGTTTTCTTCCAGCGAATCAATGGCCGAACTGCACGAGCTTACCATCAGCGCCGGCGCCGCGATCGTGGGCGAAATGCTGCAACAGAGGCACCGGCCCGATCCCGCTACCTTGATCGGCAGCGGCAAGGTGCAGGAACTGAAAGGTGCCATTGCTTCCACCATCGCTGACCTGGCCATCTTCGACCACGAGCTGACGCCCTCGCAGCAGCGCAATCTGGAACGCGAACTCGAGGTGCGCATCATCGACCGCACCCAGCTCATCCTTGACATCTTCGCCCGGCATGCGCGCTCGCGCGAAGGGCAGCTCCAGGTGGAGCTCGCACAATTGCAATACCTGCTTCCACGCCTCGCCGGACATGGCCGTGAAATGTCGCAGCTTGGCGGCGGAATCGGTACCCGTGGTCCGGGCGAAACGCAACTGGAGACCGATCGCCGCAAAATCTATCGCCGCATTCGTCATGTGGAGCAGCAACTGGAGAACGTGCGCCGCACCCGCGGCCAGCAACGCCAGCGGCGTGAGTCGGCGCCGATCGCTACGGTGGCGCTGGTTGGCTACACCAATGCCGGAAAATCCACGCTCTTCAACGCTCTTACCCGCGCGGGGGTACTGGAGAGTCCGCGCATGTTCGCCACCCTCGATCCCACATTGCGGCATATCACTCTGCCGTCCAAGCGCCAAGTGCTGCTCTCTGACACTGTAGGATTCATCCGCAATCTGCCGCATACCCTGGTGTCTGCTTTTCGGGCCACTCTGGAAGAGGTGCAGCGCGCCTCGCTGCTGTTGCATGTGGCCGACGTCACCAGCCCCGCCGCCGAGGAGCAACAGGCACAGGTGGAAGCGGTCTTAGGCGAACTGGAAGCGCAGGACAGACCGCGCCTGTATGTCAGGAACAAAGTAGACCTGCTACCGGAGAAAAAGCGGGAGAGCCTGCGCGACTCAGACAATGTGGTACATGTATCGGCCGCACGGGGTTTGGGGTTGGAGCCATTACTGGCGGCCATCGACGCGAAGGTAGCGGAAGATCCGGTTCAGCGTGCGCGCCTACGAGTACCGCAATCGGAGGGAAAGGCCCTGGCGCTGCTCGACGCCAAGTCGCACATCCTCGCGCGCGAGTACCGCGACGGGTACGTCGAGCTGGATGTACAGGCGGCCGAGTCGGTGTTGCGAAAGGTGAAGGCGTTCACCCGCAGTTGATCGGGCGATACCAGAAGGTGCTAACCCACCGGATGGCTACGCCAGTTCTTCCACTCGGATGACTGGGCGCTCACCCTTCAAAGCTGGCACGGGAACCGCCTGACGGGCGCGCTCCTGCTGGTGACAGCTCCAGCACAGGGGACGCATCGTATCCAAAATCATCGGCAAGCGTTCCAGCGTGATCCCGCGCAGCTCAAAGAGCTTGTGATTACCATCCAGCAGAGCCAGACGACTGCGTTGCCAATCGGCAGGCGTCAGGTTGCGAGCGCAAAGCGCGCAGTCCTTGCCCGCATACCACGTGGTCAGCAGGCGATCGATATTTTCCGGCGAGGCGTCGAGTTGCGCCAGGCACTCCTGCCCGCAGTTGCCCTTTTCCGGCCAGCGTGAGCATGAGTCGACCCGGGAATGCTCCTGCCCGCGCAGAGCCATCCAGAAGGCGAACTTGCGATCGACCTCAACGTCGGCCGAGCGCCCGGTCTCGGGGCAGGTCACCGACTGACGCCCGCGGTTCTGATAATAGTTCTGCAGGCTGAGCGCGATGGGCAGGCCGGTCACCAGAAACGCCCCGATGAAGAACAGTGGCAGGATGAAAAGCGCGAACGTGAGGAGGGCAATGGTCATAAAGCACCTGCGGCCGCGCCCCGGTCCCCGTGGATGGGGTGGAAGAGCGGGCTAGTGCTTTTGTATCGCTCGTGTCACATTGATTCAGTGATGCAGAGCACTCGCGGCTGTGACGCCGAGGCTTAGGACTTCGCTGTCGGCTCAGGAAGGAACCGATACCCGACTCCGCGCACCGTGAGCAGGTGCTTGGGGTGGGAGGCATCTTCCTCGATGTATCTCCGCAGCCGCACGATGAAGTTGTCGATCGCGCGCGTGTCGGTATCCTCGTGCAGTCCCCAAACTTCCCCGAGGATCTCTTTGCGGGAAACGATTCGCCCGCTGTTGCGGATAAGATGCCGCAGGAGCTCGGCCTCCATCAACGTCAGGCGGACCATCTTGCCATGCGCCCGCAGCTCAAGCGTGCCGAAATCCACTTCCTTGCCATCGAACTTGTACACATCGAACTCGCGCACGGAGTCGGCATCGCGAGCTTCGGCGACCCGGACCTCCGCCGGCGGGTCGGTAAGCAGCGTTCGGCTCCAATCGCGACGGCGCAGCAGGCTGCGAATCCGGGCCAGGAGAATCGAGAGATCGAAGGGCTTGGGCAGATAATCGTCGGCGCCGGAGGCGAAGCCCTTCAGCACATCTTCCGGACGCCCGCGCGCGGTTAACATCAGCAGCGGAATGTAGTTGCTCGCCTTGCGCAGTTCGCTAGCGACCACAAAACCGTCTTTGCCGGGCAGCATGACGTCGAGCACCAGAAGATCGAATTCACTGCGTTGCTGCAGCAGCAGCTCGAGGGCGGTCTCGCCGTCCCCCACAACCTGGGTGCGATAGCCCTCCGCCTCCAAATTGAATTTCAGACCGCGCGCCAGGTGCTCTTCGTCTTCCACCAGCAGGATGTCTTTCACTGGGGGTTCCTCGGCAGTTCAATGGTAACAGTGGTTCCGCGACCCGGCCCTTCGCTCTCCGCATGAACGCTGCCGCCGTGGCGGCGGGCGATGGCGCGCACGATGAACAGCCCGAGCCCGCTCCCCTTTACCGTACCCGCCGCGGGCGTAAGCGCCCGATAAAAGCGTTTGAAAATGCGCTTCGTTTCACCATGCGGGATGCCGATGCCGTTATCGCTGACGCGGATGCGGATGCGCTGCAGATCGGGCGTGATGACCCGCACGCGAACGCAGGGATCCTCCGGCGAATACTTCACCGCATTGTCCAGCACGTTGGAAATTGCAGTGGAAAGCTCTTCGCGATCGCCCATCACGCTGAGTTGCGGGTCGGGCTGTCCATCGGCCGCCCAGTCCACAACCTGCGTCGAAAGATGATGCCGCGAACGCACCCAGTCCATCGACTCCTGCACCAGCGGGCCGACGGCAACTTCGGCGCGCGACAACGGCGCGTTTTTCTGCGTCACGCGCGCCGCGCGCAACACGCTCTCCACCGTGCCCATCAGCCGTTGCGTGTCCTCCAGCATGACTTGATAGAACTCGCGCCGTTGCGCGTCGTCCACGCTGCGCTTCTGCAAGGTTTCCAGGTAGAGCCGAATCGAGGTGATCGGCGTCTTCAATTCGTGGGTAACGGCATTCAGGAAGCTGTCCTGCTGCTCGTTGCGGCGCACCTCGCGCACCAGGAAGATGGTGTTGAGAATAATGCCGGCGATAATGAAGCCGAAAAAGATGACGCCCAGTATGAGCGGAACGACTTGGCGCCAGTTGATGATGACCCAACTGGTGCTCAGCACGCCCGCGGCCACCGCGATACACACGCCCAGGGTGACAAAGAACGCGATTTTCGCTCTGCGGCTGTAGGACATCGGAGAACGGCTCAGGATAGCAAACCGCAGTAGTCAGTGGTCAGCCGCCAGCGAAAGCTAACTGACAACTGGCTACTGACAGGCTACTGGCTACTGCATTGAGCACTCATTCTGGTTCTAATCCCATGTCCGAGACGTCCCAACGCGCCCCAGCCGGTGCCGCCGCCACTCCATAGGGAGCCGTATCGGGAGGAAATTCCGGCTCGTCGACTTGTTGCTTGGTCATCATCACAATCCACTGATGGCCCCTGATCTGCGGGGGAACAATGCCGCCTATCTTCAATCCAGCCTGCCGGGCGGTCGCCCGCACCCAATTACGATCGAAGATCACAGCGGCGCCAGGATGCAAATAGGAGACATAAAGGGCGTTGTCTTCGGGGTGCAGCATGGGAAACTCCCGCTTGTCAAAGAAAAACCAGGAGGCATGCAGGACGCCTTCCGCAGTCAGAATCCGGGCGCACTCTCTAAGATAATGGACGGCCTGCTCCTCCTTGAGATGAGTAAAGACGGAGAGCGCATTCACCAGCGTGAATTGCGAATCCCCGACCGGAAACTTCGCAACCGACGGGCTGTTTGGGTTCGGATTAAAGCGCTCGAAGAAGACGTCATGATGGAGAAACGAAACACTCGGCGCAGCCGGTTGCAGGTTGCGCTGGCACCACCGAATCATGCCGGCATGAAGGTCCACGCCGACGTACAGCTTCGGACGCGGATTTTGAAGAATTAACTGCCGCGCTACCCGGCCGCAGCCGCAGCCGAAATCGAAGACTTTCTCGTAGAGCTTCGGCTCGAGATAGCTGTACACCAAGGCGTGTGTTGGATTATCGAAGGCAACCAAATCCGTCGGTCCGACCAATTCCCGCATCTCGAATGGCGGAATCGGTAAGTTGTCCAGCGAAATTTGTGCGGACGCAGCCTGGGCTAATTCAGCGCCGTGCTCGATCTCGACTTTGCCGGGGGCCGTGACGCCGCTGTCGTTTAACGGCGATGCAGCAACGGCAGGCGGCTGTTCTGTCGCGGATACGGGTTTGGGCGCGGCTGCTTGGGCCACGGAAGCGGCACGTGCGTCTACACGCCGCGCCGCGCTGCCTTGTAGCAGCGTAGCCATCGCGGCCTTGGCCGCCGCATGAATTCCGGGGACAACCTTCAGCCGGTCGTTGATGAAATCTGCCAGGCGATAGCGCAGCTCCGTCGGACGAAATTGATTTGCTGAGGGCAAGCTTAGACCTGTAGTTTCGCCAACGCGAGCGAACTTCGCGCATGAGTGTAGTTGAATGCCAATATACCCGAATTGGCGTTTACTAGGCGGGAGTATGTAGATTACGCAACCCACTGAAAACCGCCAAGCTCCGCTTTAGCGGGCGCTCCCATTCTGGGCAGCCCGATGGTCACACGACACAACCGTGACTATCGTAACGTAGCGCCAGCACCGCAGCGTTGACGCCCCCAGTCTGCTTGCTGCCAACTCAAATCATCAGTTTTGTGGCCGACAATGAACCGCTTATTCTATGGCGACAATCTCGACGTGTTGCGTCGTCATGTGGACAGCGAAAGTGTCGATCTCGTCTACTTGGACCCCCCGTTCAAAAGCGACCAAGATTACAACGTCCTTTTTAAAGAGCACGACGGCACGAGAGCGGCAGCACAGATTCTCGCATTCGAGGATACGTGGGAATGGAACACCGAGGCCGAACGCCAGTACGAAGAAGTTGTCGAAGGCGGCGGCAAGCTCTCGGAAGTCATGCGGGCATTCCGAACGTTTCTCGGCAACAGCGACATGATGGCGTATCTGTCAATGATGGCTCCGCGCCTGAAAGAACTCCGCCGAATAATGAAGCGGAACGGCTCACTCTATCTTCACTGTGACCCGACAGCTAGCCACCATTTGAAGCTTCTCTTAGATGCCGTGTTCGGCGCAGAGTGCTTTCGTAGCGAGATCATCTGGAAGCGCACCAATACGCACTGTGATGCAAGGCGCTGGAGTCCCGTGGCGGATACGCTGCTGTACTACTCCAAAGGAAACACCCCAACTTGGAACCCGCCGTTCATTCCCCACTCCGATGCCTACATTGCGGACAAATATCGCAATCGAGATGGTAACGGGCGACGCTTCACGCTCGACAACATGACCAGCCCGAAACCACGGCCCAACATGATGTATGAGTGGAAAGGCTTTTCCTCACCGCCATGTGGCTGGCGTTATTCCAGAGAGACGATGGCAAAACTCGACGCTGAGGGCCGAATTTGGTATCCGCAAGATAAGAGCAAAAGGCCACGCCTCAAGCGCTATCTCGATGAAATGTCCGGCGTTCTGATGGGCAACGTCTGGACTGATATTTCACCGCTGAATTCGCAGGCGCAGGAGCGCCTAGGCTATCCAACCCAGAAGCCTCAGGCGTTGCTTGAACGCATCATCAGGGCCAGCAGCTATGAGGGTGCGGTGATTTGCGACCCGTTCTGCGGATGTGGCACAGCCGTAGAGGCTGCGGAACACGTCGGTGGTCGCCAGTGGATTGGAATCGATATAACCCACCTGGCCATTGCTCTCATAAAACACCGCCTGCAAAACGCTTTCGGAGACCAAATCAGGCGCAGCTACGAAGTGATCGGGGAGCCCGTTACTCTCTCCGATGCTGAAGTGCTGGCGCGTGAAAATCCTTACCAATTCCAGTACTGGGCGCTCGGGTTGGTTGGCGCACGCCCGACGGAGCAGAAGAAGGGAGCCGATAAAGGCATCGACGGACGGCTGTTTTTCTTCGACGATGAAACGGGCGTCACAAAGCAGATCATCTTTTCCGTCAAAGCTGGCGGTCACATTACCCCAATGTTCGTGCGTGATCTTCGTGGGGTGCTGGAAAGAGAGCGGGCACAAATCGGCGCGCTGATTACGATGGCCGACCCAACCCGCGAAATGCAGCGGGAAGCGGCAACCGCGGGGTTCTATCAGAGCGCATGGGGCAAACATCCCCGGCTTCAAATTCTTACCGTTGGCGAACTGCTCAGCGGCAAAACCTTAGATCGCCCGCCGACAAGAAATGCTGACAGCACACTGAAAAAGCGGGCTGCTTCAGTCCGCACACCTGCGAAGCAGCTTGTGCTACCCTAGACTTTACGTCATCCCGCGACTTCCCGCGAACTCCCGCCTGTGCGTAAAGTACATACTTCCGTTACTAGATTACGGCTGCTGCGGCACCACGGGCAATTCCAGCCGGTTTACCGCCGAGGGATCGTCGCGCAGCTTGACGTAGAGGTCTTGACCGTTGGGATGCGGCACATTCAATTCTGAGCCGGCGAAGCCATCGGGGACCGGCGTGCTCTGCTGGAACTGCGGGTCGTTGGAGACGGCGTCAAGCAAGTACAGCCCCGATCCCTGCAACGTGCATTGCTGATCGGCCGAATTGGGACAACGAAGCTGCTGCACGGTGGGCAGCCTGACTAGCGTTACCAGCGGCTGCCAGTCGCCTTTCTCGCCATCGGCCGCTACTGGACGGAAGCGCAGCGGGCCAAAAGCTGAAGGCCCAAGGTCCTTGTGCGGATCGAGGGTCGCCAGCACGGTCTGCGAATCCTGCAACATCAGGCCGCCGCTCGCGATGTCTAATGTCGCATGCGCGGAATCGTCCTGGGTCGCGACTTCGATTTTCTCGTCATGCGGAAAACTCTGCGGCGCCTGCGTCTTCAGGGAAAACGCCAGCCGCGCGTTGACCGGCAGCTCGTCCTGGCTGGCCAACTGGATGGGCGAAGCCGTTGTCGTGCTTTCCGGCAGAATGCTCTTGCTGATGAGCGTGACCTTGGGCCGCTGCGCCTGAATGGTCGCGGCCAGATTCATCGTCCGGCCATCTTTCAGAGTGATGTGGGCGGTCTGCGAATCGCCCGCGTGCAGCCCGTTGACATCGGCCGAGGCCGGCGCAGACATCGGCAGTTGGTCCACGCCCCCGGCGCGAGTGAGCCCGTCGGGAGCGAAGTGAACTCCGTTGAGATCGAGGCCGGCAACTTCGTCGAGCCGCGTTCCCTTCAGCACGCCCTGATGATCTCCGGCATCGATGGAGAAGCTGTCGAGATGGCCAGCTTCAGCATACGAATGAAGCGCCAACTTTTCCGGAGTTGGCGATCCAAACTGCTTGATCTCCATGATGAGCGGCCCCGGTGCGGCATCCTTCAACGCAACCGTGACCTGCAATTCGCCCGGCTCGGTAATTTTGTGCGTGGTCTTGATCTGCTTGTCCTTCTGATCGGTCACGCTGACACTATCCACGCAGACTGCCGCGTCCGACTTAAGATGCAGCGTGTCCTCGCGGCCGACAATGAGCGCGCTCTGGTCGGCGGAAACCACCGTCCAGGTGGCCGCCTGCGCCGTACGCAGATGAAACGTTGGTCCTTCGAACGCGTCGAATCCCCACTGGCCGCGCAGCGTTCCGCTGATCTCTGCGGGCAGCTTCGACAACTGCATTTCGACCGTCTGGCCATCGCCGTTCGATTTGTCGAGTGCCCGCTTGTCAATGACGAAGCCTCCGCGCGCCGCATCAGGCTTGACGGGAACATCCATCGAGCTGCCGGACTTGCTCCACAGGTGCAGCACCCAATCGTGTCCCAGGTTCGTCGAGAACACCAGCGGAGCGCCGTCGGCGGGCAGCACGAGCGACGGGTTCGTGGCGCAGTAGACGCCCTTCACATCAACCGCGCGCAGCGGCGGAAGCTGCACCGGCTCGACCGCGGGCAAGGCAATCACGAGAACAGACTTTGGTTTTTCGAACGACGGCGCCGCGTTCAGCAGCAGATTGAGCTGGTCGGTTTTCGGCACCGCCAGCGCCGGGATGTATTGGTAATCGGCAGTGTGGAATGACGTGAGCAAGTGCGCCACGTCAACGACCGCGCCGACATAAGGACTGTAATAGCCTGCACCGGCCCATGGCGTGCTGCTGATCTGCCCGATCAGGTCAACCGTCGCGCCCGTCGTCAGCTCGGCCACCATCGACTGGCTGTGGGGGTCGTCGAGCACCATGTTGTTGGAGTTCTGTGTCAGGCAGGAGGCCTGCTCGTCGATGGGCTTCTTGAAGCAATCGCCGTCCAGCTTGATGCTCAGGCTCCGCGCCAGCAGCGTTGTTTCTTGCTTTAACTGGTCGGGATCGGCAGCGGAAGCCTGCTTCACGGCTGCGAGGTAGGCATCCAGGCGCGAGCGGTCGAGGCTGGCGCGGTCCAGGTCCTGCGAGGCGCGCACAAACGCTCCCGGACGGCCGCGCACATTCGAGCGCAAGGTGCTGAAATCGCCGCCGGTTTCAGGAGCCAGGAAAATCAGCGCCTGTTCGGCGCCCTTGGGCACGGTGAGCACAATGCCCTCCTGCCGCACATGCTTGTTCCAGCACTCGATTCTGGTGAACCAGTTTTCCGGCGGAGGATTGGTAGTGCCACGCAGGAACGCGACGATCAGCAAATAGTGCGCACTCTGAGTTTCCGGGAACGCCGGATGCACCCACAACCGATCGCCCACCTGCAGGTTGGGGACGTCGGCAACCGGCAGTTCCTTGTCGCCACGGCTGACGCGCACTTCCACCCGCGGTCCGGGCAGGTCGAAGGCAGCCGCATCCGCGGAGGCCTTCAGCGGCAGAAAGGTCGCAGTAAATAGGAGAACGGTAATCAGACACGAACGAAAAACCATGTCTCTATCTTAGAAGCAAACGAGAGCTCCTAGGTTGATCCCAATGCCAATGGTCCAGCATTGTCACGCTGGTCGTTGATTTGGAGTCGGGCCCGCGAGGCCACGGCGAGCGTCTATTTTCTCGGCCGGGGATAGCGTGCGACCACCACCGTCCCGATGCCGCCGCGGGGACGGAATTCGCCTTTCACTTCCGCCCACTTGGGCCGGGCGGCGCGCACCACGTCCTCTAGCACGCGATTGACGACGTTCTCCTGAAAGATGCCGAGGTTGCGATAGCAGGTCAGATATTCTTTCAGCGACTTCAGCTCCAGACAGTCCTTGTCGGGCATGTAGCGGATCCACAAAATGCCGAAATCCGGCAGGCCAGTTTTGGGGCAGACCGAGGTGAATTCCGGAATGTCGATGACGATCTCGTAATTGGGGAACTGGTTGGGCCAGGTCTCGATCTCGGGAAACTTGGCGTTCAGGCCCGACGCGGCGTGCTGCGGCGTGTAGCGCGCACTCTTTGTCATTGCCCTATTGTAAAGGCCGCTTGCAGCATCTCATGCTCTCGCCCGCCGTCCATCAATGCGCGAGCACGGTGCCCGACGTCAAGTTACATGGCGCCCTTTTTGCCGACGGCCGGATCGCTCCGAATTGCCAAATTTGTACCGAAGCTCCGGTGTTTCCTGCCGGACTTCCTAATCCGGCACTTCGTCGATATCGGCTGACTACGAATTGTCATCACGAGGAAGGCTTTAGCCCGATGAGGAATCTGCTGTTCGCCACGAATAACCAGGTAGATATTCCTCCCCCTCCCCCAATTCACCCGTAACTGGTTGATTCCAATACCGAACCATGCGTAAAAACTTGATTCCGTGAGACTTACACGTAAGATAAAAGTTATAAATGACTTATAGGCCACAAATCGCGCAAATCGGAGTTTCGCAGCCCGTTATCGGACGCAAATCTGCCACCCACACGACGCCATAAGTTAACTCACAAGTTAACCACTCCCAGTTGTCAAAGACCACAGCCACGCAGTCACCCTGTCACGCGTAGAAGCACCGCGTGTCGGGGCAGGGCACCGAAGCCACACCTCCGGCACTTCCAGTTTAGTCGTCGGAATGTTATGGAACCGAAAACATAATGGACTTTAGAAAACGAAGGTAACCCTAGTTCGGAGTGGCATGAAACGGTCTGCCGCCCGAGCTGGGGAGCTCGGTCTACTGCCTTCGACACCTTCTACGCTGCCGATTATCCGCCGTGTTGTGTCTGGACGTTTCCGACCGCCATCGGCCCGGATCGGACAATTGCCGGATACCGGAATGACGGATATGGCGTCAACCACGGCTTTGTGCGCACACCGACGGCACAGTGACACAATTCGATGCCCCGGGCGCCGGCACCGGATTTTACCAGGGCACAGTGGTAGTCGGCATGACTCCCGGCGGCGTCACCGCCGGTTTCTATGCCGACAACATCGGATTGAATCACGGCTTCCTTCGAATTCCGCGCTAGGCGAGGTCACTCTACTTCCAACGAAAAATCCCCACCCAGGCAACTGAAGCTTGGGTGAAGCACCCTGCCGGGCTGAAGCCCGGTCTTTATGGGGACTTTTCGGCACGGCTGGAAGTCGTGCCCTGATACAAACCCTAAGTTGCCGGACTTCTTCTGATCCACACGAAAGTCCCCGCCAAGCAAAAGACGCTTAAGTGGGGCATCCTCTGGCGAAGACCGAATGGCGAACAGCGGCATCCAGGTTAGCGTCCCAACAGACGGAGGCGAACCCTTCGGCTTCGCTCACGGCAGGCTCTGGAGCAGAAACTTCTACGCGGTCCCCAGGCGCTTCAGGACGTTTTCGCGGAAGCCGCGGCTTAGGGTTAGCTTGGTACCGTCGCGCAGCAGGATCGCGTAGTCGCCGTAGAGCGATGGTCGCAACGTCTTGATGCGGTCGACATTCACCAAGGTGGAGCGATGGACGCGCAGGAACTGGCGATGGCCCAGGCGTGTCTCCAGCGAAGTGATGGTCTCGCGCAGGATGTGCGTGGCCGCGCCCACGTGCAGGCAGACGTAGTTGCCGGCCGACTCGGCCCAATCGATCTCCTGCGGTTTCAGGCAGACGATCTCGCCGTCGGCCTTGATGACGATGCGCTGCGGAGGGTTCTGCCGCGAGTCGAGTTCGGAGAGCAGGTTGAGCACGCGGCGCTGGAACATCGCCTCCGAGGGATGCTGGAGTTGCTTGCGGGCGTGGCCGAGCGCCTCCGACAAGCGGTCTTTGGCGACCGGCTTCAGCAGGTAGTCGAGCGCGTGCACCTCGAAGGCCTTCATGGCGTAGCGATCGTAAGCGGTGACGAAGATGGTCAGCGGCATCCATGTGCCATTGAGTCCGGCGCCGTTTGTCGATGACGTCGCCTGATCGCGCAGCGCGGCGACCACGCCGAAGCCGTCGATCTCCGGCATCTGGATGTCGAGGAAGACGAGGTCGGGCTTCTCGCGCTTGATCAGTGCGATGGCCGATTTGCCGTCGCCGCACTCGGCCACGATCTCCAGATCGGGTTCGTCATCCAACAGGCTGCGCAGGCGTTCACGCGCCAGGGCTTCATCGTCGCTAAGCAACACTCGAATGGGCATCGCGGATCGGGACCTCCTCGGCATAAGTGCGGAATGGAATGTGGATCTTGATGACGCAGCCGCCGCCGGGCGCGTCCTCCACAAGCAAACGATGATCGTGGTTGTAGAGCTGTTGCAGGCGGGCGCGGGTATTGCGCAGGCCGACGCCTTCGGGCGGGATGGAGCCGTCGAAGCGCGTGAGGCCGATGCCGTCGTCGGCGATTTCCATCCACAGCTCGTCGAAGGCCACGCGGCTGGTGATGCGGACGCGGCCGGGCGCCCGCCGCGGGCCGATGCCGTGGCGGATGGCATTCTCCACTAGCGGCTGCAGGATCATGTTGGGCACCAGCGCGGAAAGCGTGCTGGGCGCGATGTCCATCTCGACCGTGAGCCGGTCCTGGAAGCGCATCTGCTGGATGTCGATGTATTTCTGCAGCAGGGTGAGCTCGCGGCTGAGCGGGACTTCGTGCACGCCCATCGCATCGAGAGAGAAGCGCAGCAGATCGGCGAGCTGCAGCGTCATGTTCTCCGCGGCGAGACCGTCGTTGCGCGCCAGCGCGGCGATGGAGTTCAGCGTGTTGAAGAGGAAGTGCGGCTCAAGTTGGCTCTTCAGCACTTCCAGTTGCGCCAGCGCCAGTTGTGCTTCCAGTTGCGACGATTGCAACTCGCGCTCGCGATACTTGGCGTAATAGCTGATGGCCTGCGTGATGAGCACGATGTACCAATAGCGCTGCAGGTCCATCAAGGCGCGCGAGAGCACGTGCCCGAGATAAGGCAGATGGGCTTCGGGCGTCCAGGTGACAAACGGCTCCAGCCAGACGATGACACAGGCGGCGAGAAACGTGAGCGTGATGCTGATGGCCAGGTGCAGGGGCAGCATCCGCTGCCAGTTGCTCCGCTCGAAGGTAAAGCGGCGCGCCAGCACATAAACCGGCGGCGTCAGCAGCGACCATATGAACGAGATGGTGATGTTCCAGGCCAGCAGTTGCGCCCAGCTTTCGGGGCTGCCCATGGAGGCGGTGTAGACGTGGGCGCCAGCGGCGCTGAGGAAGGCCAGCACTGTCCAGAGCACAAAGCCGATGGCCCAGATTCGTCCCCAGTGTTGCAGGCCGGCGAGCACGGGGTTTCGGCGCGTACGGCGATCCCGCCATTCGCGTTGGGCGGATTCAGCGAGCCCTGTGAATCCCAGATTCTCTGCCATACCTGGTTCTGTGTTGCCTCCGCGGACACACGTAGACCACCACACTGTTAAAGTCATAGACGAAATTCCGGGAAGAATGTTTCCGGAAAATGAGGGTATGATCAGTTTGGTTCGCGGCTGACAATGTGTCCAACTGTGGACAGGTACGCGGTCCAGGCCGATCACCACGGGTTCACGGAAATCACGGAATGGCTGGGGCTTCGGATTCCGTGTGTTCCGTGCTTTCGTGGTGAATAGAATTTATGCACGAACTTGGCATTGCCGCCTCCATTCTCGATTGCGTCGATCAGGAAGCCGCGCGTCATCCTGGACTGCACATCTCGAAGGTCGGCGTTAAGATTGGAGAGCTCGCGGGCGTTGATGGCGACGCGCTGCAATTCGGCTTCGAAGTGCTGGTGAAGGACACCGAGCGCGAGCCGCTCACGCTGGAAGTGGTGTTGGTACCGCGAGTGCAACGGTGCTCGAAATGCGGGCATGAGTTTCGCATGACGGAATTCGATCCGCGATGTCCGCTGTGCGACGATTTCGGCACCACATGCATCAGCGGGGAAGAGCTCGACATTGCGTATATGGAAGTAGAGGATTGAGGCTATGGGACGGTGTAAGGAGAATAGGGGTCCTTCGACTCCGCGACCGGCAACTATCGCGCCAAGCGCAAGAAGCGCGCTTGTCACGGTAGTTGCGCGGTCACTGCGCTCAGAATGACACCATCCGACAGCTACAGGGGCTCAATGCTGATTGCTTGACGTTTGATTAGAGAACCAGGAAGTATCCGAATGGATCGAATCACGGTCGAAAAGAAGGTCCTCAACGAGAACCAGATTCTGGCCGAGCAACTGCGCGAACGCTATCGGGAAAATCGCGTGCTCTGCGTGAACCTGATCAGTGCGCCGGGCTCAGGCAAGACCGCATTGCTGGAGCGCACGCTGGAGCGCATGGACAAGAGCGCTCGCGTGGCGGTTTTGACCGGCGATCTGCAGACTGAAAACGATGCGCGGCGGCTGGCGAAGTTCGGATTTCCGGTGAAGCAGATCACGACCGGCGGAACCTGTCATCTCGATGCCAGGATGATCGAGCGGCATCTTGCGGACTGGAAGCTGGAAGAACTGAATCTGCTCATCGTGGAGAACGTCGGCAACCTGGTTTGCCCGTCGAGTTACGACCTCGGCGAAGATGCCAAGATTGTGCTGCTCTCGACCACCGAAGGCGAAGACAAGCCGCTGAAATATCCTTCCATCTTCTTCAAGTCGGAGCTGATGCTGCTGACCAAGATCGACCTGCTGCCGTATGTGCCGTTCAACGCCGAACTGGCGCGCGAGAATGCCCGCCGCGTTCATCCCGGAATGGCGATCATCGACGTTTCCAGCACAAGCGGCGAAGGTCTGGATCGCTGGATGGAATGGCTACAAGCGCGACTTGGCGCGAAGGCAACGTAATCACAAACTCCGCAATGGAATGAGCAGGTCAACCCCAAGAAGCTTGCCAAGATACCATTCTCTAATTCTCCGGCGATAAGAACTGTTGCAAGTTTGTGGAAGCGGTACGCTGGCCTGGCGGGGCGGAGGTTCCGCTCAACTGGAATTGGTTCATGCCGGGCGCTTGGTCGGGTGACTGCTTGAGTGTGTGAGGAGCCTTGCTAGTGCCGGCATCATCTGCTATTTTACTGTTTAAAACAAAGTTAACATTCGCACTGCATCACCTGCTCCATTGGACAAGTACGGTTGCCCGGAGGGGTTTACGCTGGTTCAGAGTTAGCGTATCGACAGCCGCAGTCGCCTGAAGGGAAGCGCATGAATTCATAAGCATGGCGATGGCCTTGTCCGCGTGCTCCGGAGTGATGCCTGTTTCAAACGGGGTCTGCACCAGGCGACTTGCAAGATGTCCCATATCCGCAGCATCATCAAGAATGACGAACGACTCAACCGGTTCGTTAGCGTCGAGCCACGCCTGGATCTCGTCGCCGCGAATGACGGCTTGCCAGAGCGGATTATCGGCAGTCCATCGTTCCTCAAGAATAGGGGTTATGCCGATGACTTTGGCCTTGACGCCCCACATGTCCAGAAGCTCTACGACGTTGCTTTCGCCTCCCCACCGCCAGCGGCTGCTGACGACGATTACCGCCCCCGTCTGCTCGGTTACACGATTAAGCTGCTCAACACATGCGGGCCAGGCTTTTTCTTGAATGCCGCGTGGTGACGGGTCGTGACTCATCAGAGGAATAATCGGACCATCGAAGTCGAGAAATATCACTTTCATAGATCGGAAAGAATCCAAACTGAATCGACGGGTTGTACCGTCGCGACAGGCGCTCTACGATCTCCCAGACTGGGATCCAGGCAATACAGGCAATTGAGCCGGAGCGCCGGATCGCCGCTGTGGGGCTTTTCTCCTATCTCAGGAATTCTCATTTAATTACCGAGGCGCACCGCTTCACTGTCGTCAACATTTATCTGTTGCTTGGAATGCAATAAACAGCGATTTATTCTGCGATGGGAGCTTTCTACCCAGATTTAATGCAATTGGGATGTCAACGAGGGCCTTCGCTACTACTTGGTCGTCGGGGGAAGTCGATGCGCTGGGCAAAGCGCGCCCAGCACACTCTCCAAGTCAGTCACTAAGCTGCAAGCGATTTCTCTGCTTCCGGGCTCAGCACTTCGCTAAGCCGGATCGCAGCTCGTGCTGCCGGTGTGCGGGCGAGGGGGTTCAGCATCGCGAAGTCGTGGAAGGTCGCCAAGGCGCGCAGAGCGGTGACCTCTACTCCTGCGGCGATCAGCTTGCGCGCGTGTTGCACCATGGTATCGGCGAGACCCATGTATCATCAGTTGTCATGTTTCGTGCGGCCGCTGCCGATAAGCCTTGACATGGATCCGATTGCGAGTCGCGCGGACGTCTCACATCCAGCGAAAACGGGAACTCTGGGTGAAACCGTTGTCGTGATCGGCGGAAGCGCAGGCATCGGGCTCGAGACAGTAGACCAGCCAGCGCCGAAGACGCGAAGTTAATCCTGACAGGTCGCAGCCCTGGGCGGCCCCAGCGCGCGGCGGGTGATGTGGAGGCGTTGGACACGGGGGCCTTTGACGCCACAGCTCGTCGCCGCCTAGACGAAGAAGCCGGTGTATGAGCGAGGGGCCTACGGCCGTAACCAGAGGGCGGTTCGCCAGGGTTGCCTTGGCTGCCTGAGAGGACTTGTGCACATGGCAACTTACCTTGAGCTACCGCCATCACGTACTTCGGAGTTTCACCAAATTTCGGATCGCGATGTACCTCGATAGCACGCCCGATCAGGTTGTAAGTGCGGAGGATGCGGAGGATTCCAATTTATGCGTTCTGCTATTGTGCCCGGAAGTGTTTTTCCCGACTACGAATTGCCCGATCACACGAACGAACGGCGCAAGCTCAGCCAGTTGCAGGGTGACGATCCGCTCATCCTCACACTCGCGCGCGGCCACTACTGCCCAAAGGAACACCAACAGCATCTGGAACTCGCCGCGTTCTACCCGAAGATCGCTGTGGCATACACTCAAATCGCCACGATCGCCACCGACGACCACCATACGCTGCAGGAATTTCGAGCATCAGTGGGAGCCACGTGGACATTTCTCTCCGATCCTGACCGAATCGTCCAGAAGGATCTCGACATCCAGGAGTATACCGACCCGGAGCACAACCCGATGATTCCGCACACGCTCGTGCTCAAGCCGGGCCTCGTGATCTACAGCATTTACAACGGCTACTGGTTCTGGGGCCGTCCGTCGATCGTCGATCTTTGGCACGACTTGCGCGCCGTGACGAGCGAAATCCGCCCGGACTGGGACCTGAGTGCGCGTGGACTCCGCGAGGCATGGAATGCAGGGGACTTCACGCCTTTCCACGGGTGGAATAAGGAGGCCGGCGTGGAAGCGGGGTCGCCTGGACGAAACAAGTAGAGACCTTCTTCATTTATCTCGCTAACGACGCAAGTAGCGCGTGGCCGATGAGCCGGCGCAGCTCGTTTTCGGATTTGACTTACGACTGCTGTCCAGCAGGAGAAAAATGGAGAACCGGGCTTAATCAGAATAGCCGGTGGAGGAAGAAGAGGTATCTCGCCGAAATGGCACGCCTACTCTCAGTAAATGTCGGTCTTCCAGGCGCCATAACATGGAACGGCAAGACTGTCCGAACGGCGGTGTGGAAATCTCCTATTGTGGGGCGGCGCATGGTGCGCAAGCTCAATCTCGATGGTGACGGGCAAGGTGATCTCGCCGGTCATGGAGGGGAACACCGCGCCGTCTTTGTCTACCAGATGGGCTCCTATCATTACTGGGAGCGCTTTCTGGGCCGCAATGATTTTACTTTTGGCCAGTTCGGCGAAAACTTCACGGTCGAGGGGCTTGCGGATGACGAGGTTTGCATCGGTGATCGATACCGCATTGGCGACGCGGTATTCGAAGTGACGCAGCCGCGTGTGACGTGCTATCGCGTCGGCATCCGCATGAATGAACCTCGTATGCCGGCGCTTCTCGTAGCACATCACAGACCGGGATTCTACTTTCGCGTGTTGCAGGAGGGAGAAGTTGGTGCTGGCGATGACATCGCAAAAGTTGCTGACGGTCCGGAGGGGATTACCGTGGCCGAGGTTGATGCCCTCCTGTATTTGCCAGGGCATCCCCATGATCGACTGCAACGCGCGCTCCGGATTCCCGCGCTTAGCAATGGTTGGCGGAGTTCGCTCCAGGCAATACTCCAGCAAGATTCGGGTTGCAAAACGGTGGCGGGGAATCCGGGACTCGCATCTGAGGAGCAAGCTCCCGCCTGGCCCGGGTTCAGACCAGTGCGAGTCACGCAGATCCGTAAGGAGAGTGATAGCGTGACTTCCTTCGTTCTCGCGCCGGTCGAAGGGCAGCTGCTTCCTGCCTTCCACGCCGGTCAATTCGTCGTGTTGCGGTTGCTGGTGGATCCGGGCAAGCCTCCGATTCTTCGCAGCTATTCTTTATCTGATCTGCCGGTAGCTGATCATGTCCGCATCAGTGTCAAGCGCGAGTCGAACGGCGTTGGAAGTTCGTTTTTGTGCGACCGCGTGCGAGAAGGCGATGCCTTGGAGGTGAGTGCCCCGCGAGGAAGCTTCACTCTGCATCCCGGTGCGAGTCCTGTGGTTTTGCTGAGCGCCGGCGTCGGCGCAACGCCCGTGATGTCGATGCTGCATGCACTCGCCGCGGAAAAATCCGAACGAGAGATCTGGTGGATTTATGGAGCGCGCAATAGCGTCGACCATCCATTCGCGCAGGAATCACGTTCTCTGCTAAAGCAGTTGTCTCGCGGACGAAGGTTTATCGTTTACAGCCGGCCCTCCGCAACTGACAAATTGGATTTGGATTTCGACGCAGCAGGACACATTGACGTACTCCTGCTGGAGAGGATCGGTGTATCAACCAATAGTGACTTCTATCTGTGTGGCCCATCTTCGTTCTTAGCGAGTATGCGCGATGGGCTGCGACGTTGGGGTGTGCCTGCCGGGAATGTGCACGCGGAAATCTTCGGTGCCCTTGGGGGCATTACACCCGGCATGGCTGGGGTTGTTCATACGCCGCACCTGCCCGACGGGCCCCAGGGATCCGGCCCGTCAGTCTCATTTGCGCGGAGCGGGATTACGGCCTCGTGGGACCCCAAATATCAGAGTTTGCTGGAACTGGCGGAAGCGTGCGACGTTGCGGTCAGATGGTCATGCCGCAGCGGAGTGTGCCACACTTGCATGACGGGTCTGATTGGCGGATCGATGGACTACAACCCCGAACCCCTGGAAAGGCCGGCGCCGGGAAATGTTCTGGTGTGCTGCTCACAACCGGACGAAAATCTAATTCTCGATCTTTGATGGCATGGAAATGCTGAGTGAGGCGAGATCGTCACTGCAAGGCCAGGGCTCGCCGGCAGACTCTCACCGCCAGACTAACGCATTGCCAAGACCGAAGCGTGCAGAATTTTCGAATCACAACGGCCAAAGCGATTAGAGAAGCAAAGCAGCGCACACGACATTATGGATGCATGTCCTGAGATTGCGGACTTGTCGCCGGCGATTGATTCCTCAGCAGATTTCCGGTGGCGAACTCAAGGTTGACTGCCTCCAGAAACAGCTCTGATCGAGCCGCTTACATCGCATTCAGGACGGCGTTGCGAAAGCACGACGCCGCAATGGCACTTCTCGAGTCCGCCAACGCTTCTTACTCGGCATCGCTCGAGGCATACAGATATGGAGTCAAGAATGTGGTCGACGTCGTTACCGCGGAGAAGCAACTGGCCCAGGCTCGACTATCCAGTGTCTCGGAAACGCCGAAATTTTTGCCAACTACATTGGAATGGCGCCAGTCGTCGGAGGGCCCATACTCCACCTGAACATTGCCGACAATCGGCGCGTTAGGCAGGGCAATCTACTTTTCGCAATCGATGATCGATAATTGAGGGTCAAGATGAACGATCAACAAACACAGGAGCAGTATTCTGGAGCGCGAAATCAGGAGATTCGTGCGGCACTGGATCAGCATTGGGCGGCGTCCGATGCCAACGATTTTCAAACGGAGCACCTCATCTATCACGAGGATGCGGTACTGGAATACCCGCAGTCGGGCGAGCGAACCCGCGGTCGAAGCAACATCCGGAACCAACGGGCTAGTCAGCCGAGCAAAAAGCGGTTCACCGTTCGGCGAATCATTGGCGGCGGTGATCTTTGGGTCACAGAATTCATCCTGACATATGACGACAAGCCGTCCTACACCGTGAGCATCATGGAGTTCAGGGGCGGCAAGGTGGCGCGGGAAACACAGTACTTTGCGGATCCGTTCGTGGCTCCTAGTTGGCGCTCTCAATGGGTCGAACGGATGGACACATGATTTCGAGGCGCGAGAGCTCGTTAGCGACACCGCGACGCCACACCGCTAGGTTCGAAGGGAACGCTCAGGTGGCTTGCAGTGCCGTTTTGATAGCTGAAAGAAGCGCTGAGTCCCTAAAGGGTTTGAGCAGAAACTCCGCTGCGCCTTGCTTGAGTACTCGAGCACGAATAGTCTCATCTCTTTGAACAGTGATGAATATGGCTGGGATAACTCGTCCGCGACGCTTCAATTCTTGGTGAAGTTCCGGCCCAGCAGCACCGGCACGCGGCCGCCATCCTTCCGGACGAACTCCTTCTCGAATGGTCGAAAGACGGCGGTGGCGTTTAGCTCTGCCACGGCCCGTTCGTCGCGATCACGCCATGCGGCGGATGTCAGGTCTTTCCATCTCACGCGACCGCAGTCCAGATCTTCACGGCTGTTTCAGTGCGACGCGGCCGGATATGCTCGGCCCCTAAGCCCCCATCTTTTTGGAGCTGTATTTCTGGGGTCGGAGACACCTTAACAACGAACGTGCTGGAGCAAAGTGCTGATCGACCTAGTCACCGCGGGATCCGACCTTCACAAGGGTTGCTTCCTTTTTCCACTCGCAAGAAAATTTTGTCAGTTACAGCGCCGCCGCCGGGTTTCGCAACTAAACAGAATGAACGCGTTTTTCACGATCAGCGATGCAACGGCACGACGTGCTGCCGTTCGCAAAATTCACGCAACTGGCCGGGCGAACAACATGAGGTGAACAAGTGGCGGCGAAAGTCTCAGGTCGGATGCGGTTCTTCCCGGTAGCGTTATTACTGGTTCTTATCCCAGCTTTTCTGGCGGCGCAGGTCTACATCAGTGTCGGCTTTGCGCCGCCTCCATTGCCGGTTTACACGCAGCCGCCGTGCCCAGCGGAGGGTTACATCTGGACGCCGGGTTATTGGGCTTACGGCCCCTATGGCTATTACTGGGTTCCCGGAACCTGGGTGCTGGCGCCGGAGAACGGCTACTTGTGGACGCCGGGCTATTGGGGATGGGGCGTTAGCGCCTTCTACTGGCATCCCGGCTACTGGGGGCCGCAGGTCGGCTACTACGGCGGCATCGATTACGGCTACGGGTATCCCGGCACTGGCTACTACGGCGGCTACTGGCAGAACCGGCAGTTCTACTACAATCGTTCGGTCAACAACGTAAACGTCACAAACGTGCGCAACGTCTACACCCGTACGGTGGTGAACAATGTGAATGTCACGCGCGTCAGCTACAACGGTGGACAGGGTGGCGTCACAACAAGGCCGACGGCGGAACAGGAAGCTGCTGCGCGTGAGCGGCACGTAGCAGCAACCAGTGCTCAGGTGCAGCATGAGCAGGCTGCTCGTGCGGATCGCAGCTTGCGGGCGACGGAAAACCATGGACGACCGGCGATTGCGGCAACGTCCAAGCCCGCAGCGTTTCATGGCCAAGGCGTGACGGCTGCCCGGAATGCGCCGGTGAACACGGCTGCGACCGAGCGCGGCGGCAATGCTGCACGTCCGAACGGAGCCACGGAGCGCAGCAACCCTGCGCGGCCGAACGAAACCAACGCTCATCGACCGGGCACACCGTCGGCGAATGCTTCCGGGCGGGAAACGCGCGCTCCTGCACCGGAACGCGAAAGCAGGTCTCGAACGGCTGCAGCTCCGCATCGAGAAGCTCAGCCCCCGGCAAGCAATCCTCGCGCAGCAGAGGCGCCTAAGGAAGCAGCGCGTCCGCCGGCGCGGTCCAACGAGAACCAGCGAACCTCGGCTCGTCGCGAGCAGCCGCATGAAGCTGCTCCGGCCCGCGAGGCGAGCCGGCCTGCTCCGCCGCGCGAGGCAAGCCGTCCTACTCCGGCGGAATCGCGTCCATCAGTTCGTGCGGAGCAGCCGCACGAAGCCGCTTCAGCCCCGCATGAGTCCGGACGTCCAGCGGCAGCGGAAACGCCGCGTCCGCCTGCGCGAACTGAGGCTCCGCCGCGCGAGGCAAGGCGTCCTGCTCCGGCGGAATCGCGTCTGCCGGCTCGTGCGGAACAGCCACATGAAGCTGCTGCGCCGCCGCGTGAACCTTCACGTCCGGCTGCAGCCGAGACGCCGCATCCGCCAACCCGTGCCGAGCAGCCTGCTGCAAGTCGTTCTGATGCCCCGCGGGCCGAGCCCCGCGCGAGTGAATCGCCACGGCCCGAGTCTCACTCAGAAGCGCGGCCCGCAACTTCGGCTCCGGAGTCGCACGAAGCGCCTCGTAAAGATCAACCGCGTTAGTTAGGTAAGCTGGTGTGAGACTCCACCCGAAGCTTTCGTCCTCGGGTGGATTTTTTTTTTGCTAGTTGCCGCCGTTCGCTTTCGTCACGTAGTAAACATCCATACCGTTCGCTCCGCCGCAGCCTGCCTCAATATACTGGCATGGGGGGAGCCTGCATGTTTTACTACCCGTTTCACAAGGCGTACTCTGTAGCAGGTTTCTTGATCTGTCGGTAGTGTGGCGGGAACCGGGATAGTGGACTGCAGCATGCGCTCCAGAACGGCGACCCGCTGTTCAAGACTCTCCAGCCAATGCAAACCCGCGCTAAAGCTCGGGCAAGATCCTCCATACGCCCCATCCTTTGAGCTCTGCACTGAATGCCGGTTTGATCAATCCGCCGATGCCGCTTGGGCCCGTGAAGCCTTCTCCGGCCAAGGCGGTAGTAGTTTGACCAAAGCCCACAAGAATACGAACGGAAGAATCGTCAATATGATTGCCGTCAGTAATCCTTCTCTTGCGACGAACCCCATCTTGTACGTCGTGTAACCGAGGAAGCTCTTGGAGAAGAGCTGTCCGCCGATAACCACGTTCCATCGCATGGCAAAGATGCCGATCAAGGTTAAACAGCCCGACAGTACGTAGATTCGCTTGCGTGCAAGCTCAGTCAGCTTGGCAACCTGGGTTATCGCCAACAGGACGATCGGTGTCACTGTGCCCAACAAAATCTGTACCACGATGTGCGAGAAATAGAGCTTGGTATGGACCATAAAATCCAGGCTGCGAAACGATTCATCGGCTTCATAGATGCGATGGATCAGGTCCAGCATCTCCAGACTGAAATCGATGATGAAGGTATAGAACAGATACTTTGCGACCGTGTCCACGCAGCGCATGTCAATCGGCTGTCTACGTATCGCCGTCAACAGCATGTACAGCAGCATGACAACCGCGATGCCGGACACCATCGCCGAAAACAGGAACACCACCGGCATCAGCGGCGACGACCACCACGGATTCGCTTTCACCGAGCCGAAGATAAAGCCTACGTATCCGTGCAGCAGAAAAGCCGAGGGAATGCCGATCACGGTGGTTAGCCAGCCGGCGCGTTCGTCGATGTGCAGCGCCCGCGGACTGATGTTGGTTGAGCCCAATGTCAGGATGCGATACATCCAACGCCGCCAGCCTGTAGTTGTCTGCGACAGCACGACAATGTCGTGCCGGTAGTCTAGCCAGATTTCCAGCACCAGCACGGCCAGCAAATACCACAAATAAACGAACCCGAACATCGCCATGGCTGAGGAGCCGTGGGGCGTCAAGTACATCTCGAAGGAGCGCTCGGGGTGTCCCAGGTGCAGTTGCAGCGGCATGGGTGCGACCAGCAGAAACGCCAGCGCCGTCAGCAACGCCAGACGATAGGTGGGCTTTACCGCTTGCACTTGAAAGACGCGTTCCAGCGAGGCCAGGATGAATGCTCCCGCCACCAACCCCGTGAGAAATGGATAGAGTACGATGAGCACGCTCCACTGCAGTTCCACTTCGTTCGGGTACATGAATCCTTCAACGGGAACCTGCACAAAATCTCCTTAGCGCACGGCTCCATCCAGGCCGTAGTAAAAACACTTGGAACGCGTCGCCATCTGCGGCTTTAGAACCTGCACGCTGTGCGTCCGCAGAAATTCGTGGATCGGATCCTTCGGATCCTTCAGATTCGCGAGCTGTCGCGTACCGGTGGGACAAACTTCACAACATGCCGTCGTCAGGCCCTTGGTGATGCGGTGATAGCAGAGCGTGCACTTGTTCGCCGTGTTGGTCTGCGGGTTGATAAAGCGACAGCCATAGGGACAAGCCTGCACGCAGTAGCGACAACCGAGGCAGTATTTCTGATCCACCAGCACCACGCCATCGGGAGAAACGAAGGTGGCGCCCACAGGGCATACCTGCGTGCAAGGAGAATCGGCGCAATGATTGCACAGCTTGGGAACAAAGAAGTTCTTCCCGCCGGCTTCCTTGGCCGGAGGAAATCCACTCTTCCCGCCGTTGGGTGAGTCGACCTGCGGAAACTCCATCTCCCAATCGGCAATGTGATAGCGCTCAACCCAGGTGCGGTAGTAGCCGTCGGGGACCTTGTTTTCGAACTGGCATCCGCGCACGCAACTGCCGCAGCCGATGCACTTCGTAGTGTCGATGAGCATCGCCCACCAGTGGTCCGCCATGTCGTAGTTCGGCGATGCCTCCGGTGTCCCGGCCAGAATGTAGTCCCACGCCACGGCTGCGGCCGGCAGCAGAATAAGCAGTTGACGGCGGGTTATCGTCATTGCGTCGCTCCCGCGTTCATCGCCGGAGTGTGCGGTTGGTGGCAAGTGTTGCAGGCGGCGCCGCCTGAGTGATCGGCGGCCTTCACTTGCGGAAAGCTCTTGGGCTTGGCGATGTTCTCCTGGTGGCAGCGGGCGCAAAGCACGGAGGTGTCCAATTTCGCGGGAGTCACCGAAGCAGGATCATTCGCATGCGCGGCGAGCGGTCCGTGGCAGGATTCGCAGGCCACACCTTGGTGAGAGCCCTTGCTCTTTACGTCCTGGATATCGCCATGACAGCCTTCACAGACCTGATGGCCCGCATAGTTGACCGGCAGCGCCGCGATCTCCGTTATAGCGTCAGCGCGGTAGTGCCCGTAGCGTCCGAAGCTGCGCGGCACGAGGAAGGTTCTGAGCGTCAGGAAAGCGATCAATCCAACCAGAAAAACCGCCGCCAGGCGAAACAGATGCCCTGCATGCTTGAACATCTTCATGCCAAAATTCCAGAGGATCTAGGTTGACCTGACGCTGTGGCTCTCGCCTGACTTCAGTGCCATCTGGCCTCAGAACAACGCACAATCCCTAAGCGTTTTGTCAGTGATATAGGACAAGGTCTCAGGTCGCCGTGCTCCAGGTCACGGCTTCACGTGATATCGATCACATCCGGAGCGTTCAGTACGAGTGGCGATTCTGAGTTTCCTGCAACTTTGCGAGCTGCTGTGTCGCTCAGGCCGACAACCTCATGCGCAGACGACGCCATTAACGCCCGGCCTCGCCACATGTGGCGCATTCTTGGATCTCGCGGGCGTGTGCGGGTTTACCCGAAGAAGCGGATTGCGGCTCCAACAAATGCCAACGATCCTCCGAGGAGAAGGAAAAAGCACCAAGTAGCTCTTCAGCTTTGTTCTTAAACGGAATGAAAAACAGTGTGACGCCCATTGCTACCATCAGCACCCCGATCAGCAGCACCCGCCCTATGCGCCAGTGAGCGGGGCTAGGCTCTTGGCCAGCTGCATCGGAGGCGGCTGGCATGAGCAGAAACGGCAAGGGAAAATCCCCAAAAGCAAAGGACCCAAGACAAAGCTCGGCCTTCCTGATCTGGATCGCAGCAAATCGGCGGTCCTGGACAGCCTTGCTTCACCCGAATCCAAGCGTGGCTATCGACACGCCATTGATGAAATTACTCAGTGGTATTGCTCCCGGCCGCGATTGTCGTTCAACAAGGTTGTGGTCCCGCTACCGCATTTTCCTTGGCCCCCCGACGGAACTGACGCCGGCAACGGATTTAATACCACTCTCTGGACGGATAGCGGCAACGTGATGTTGACGGGCGCCGGCACCGTAACCCTGGAGAACATCGGCGGCGGCGGGACGGCAGTTATTTGCGCAGGCGGCCGGGGGTGAGACACTTACCAATGTCAACAACCTCGGCGAAACGGGTCCTGTTTCAGGTGTTGCGTGCGTTTCCTTTCATAGTGTCCGCGTCGCGCGGCCAGCGCTCAATTGGTGACCATGGGGACTGGAAGTTGACGCTGCAACTCCTCATAGCGTGACTTAAGTCATTCCCGCGTCGCGCTACGCATGATCACATTATAGTGGTAGCGAATCTTCTCAGGATCCGTGGTACGGTTTACGGAGTTTTTTCATGCAGCAGAACTCTTTTTCCAAACTTCAGTTGACTCTCGGCACTGGTGCCTTCGCCTTTTGCTTCGCGGTTTTCGGTTCCATGTCGGCGATGATGCCGATCATCAGCAAGCACATGGCGCTCACCCCGGTACAGAAGAGCGTGGCCATTGCCATTCCCGTGCTCTTGGGCTCGCTTGGCCGCATCCCGCTGGGCATTCTCACCGACCGCTTTGGCGGGCGCATTGTCTTCAGTCTGGTCATGCTGTTCTCGATCGTTCCCGCGTTTCTGATGGGCGGCGTCAGCAATTACGCGCAGCTTGTCACCTACGGCTTCTTCATCGGAATTGCGCTGGCCAGCTTTTCGGTTGGCGTGTCGTTCGTGAATGGCTGGTATCCGCCGCAACGTCAGGGATTCGCGCTGGGTGTGTACGGCGCGGGCAACATTGGGCAGTCGCTGGCTGCTTACGGATCTCCGGTGTTAGCGGCAGCTCTGGGATTCAAGTGGGGCTTCTGGACGTTTGGGATTGTGCTCTCGATATGGCTGGTGATTTTCGCTCTCTTCGCGCGCAATGCTCCCAATCGCGGGCCGGCAAAGTCGTTCGCGGAGATTATTCGTCCGCTGGAGGATAAGCGCAGTTGGATTCTAAGCTTGTATTACTTCCTGACCTTCGGTGGATTCGTCGCCATGGCAGTCTATCTTCCCACGCTGTTAACCGAGGTCTTCAAACTGACGCCGCAGGACGCTGGATTTCGCACCGCAGGATTCGTTGTGTTGGCGACGGGAATGCGGCCTGTGGGTGGTGTACTTGCCGACAAGATCGGCGGACGCACAATCCTGAAGTGGGTGTTCCCGGCGGTCGCGTTGATGGCGATGTTTCTCGCCTGTCCGCTGATGTCGACGTTTACGGTCGGAGCATTGGGCATGGCGGCCTGCATTGGTCTCGGCAATGGCGCGGTGTTTAAACTCGTTCCGGAGTATTTCCCCAAAGCGGTTGGTGGCGTCACGGGCCTGGTTGGCGCAGCCGGCGGACTGGGCGGATTTTTTCCGCCGCTGGTGCTGGGCATCATCAAGCAGCAGACGGGCTCCTTCACGCTGGGCTTTGTTCTTCTGTGCGCGTTTGCGCTATGCTGTTTCACCGTGCTGTTGCGAAGCTCTTCTGCGAGCAAGGCGGAGTTGGCGACGGCGATTTGAGCGATGAGCAGCTTCAAGCCAATCGATCTTGAGGCCCGAGGTTCCGATGCACTGCACTCGCTATTTTGGGGACTGCTGGCGGCCGCGCTGTTCATCCTGGGCATCGTCTTCGGCAGCCGCGGCCTGAAGGACTTCGACCCTGCTCTGGTCTCCTACGCGGGCGCGAGCGTGTTTGCGGCGTTTGGAATCGGCTATCGCTACGCCATGTGGCTGCGGCGTCCGCCCACGCGGCTGTACTGGTTTCGCGGATGGCAGATCTTCCTCCAGCCGCGACGGCTGCCGGCAAACCTGGCGCATCTGGCAGCGATCTTCTGGAACAACGTTGTCCTGCAGCGCTTCATCGAGCGCCGCTCCAAAACGCGCTGGACCGCGCACTGGTTTCTCGCCTGGGGCTGCTTGCTGGCTGCGGCAGTAACGTTTCCGCTATCGTTCGGATGGATTCGCTTCGAAACCGCGCGGGACAATCAGGAAATCTATCGCGCATTCGTCTTCGGCATTCACGTGGCGAGCTTTCCGTTGGACAGCTTCGTGGCGCCGCTGGCCTTCAACATTCTCGACATCTGTGCGGTGATGGTGCTCATCGGCGTCTTCGTCGCCCTGTGGCGGCGCGGGCGCGATCGCGGCACCATGAGCGTGCAGCAGTTCTCCAATGATCTGCTCCCGCTGATTCTGCTGTTTGCGATTTCGGTGACCGGATTATTTCTTACCGCGTCCACGCACCTGATGCGCGGTTTGCATTACGTGTTCCTCTCGCAGCTTCACGCCGTGACTGTGATCTTCACGCTGCTGTACCTGCCATTCGGCAAGTTCTTTCACATCTTTCAGCGTCCGGCGCAGTTGGGGATCGACTTCTACAAGCGAGCCGGCGAGGAGAACGGTCGCGCCTCGTGCATTCGCTGCGGGCAGCCGTTCGCTTCGCAGTTGCAGGTTGCGGACCTGAAGGCAGTGCAACGCGCATTGTGTATTAACTACCAAATGGCAGGCGGAAGTCATTACCAGGATGTATGCCCGCAGTGCCGCCGCAAGAACTTGGCGCTGACACAGGACGCGCTCTGGCGTACGCCGGAAGCCGAAGCGGACCGCTTCGCAGGATTCTAACCATGGCGAAACTCCCGGTCGATATCCCCGAGATTGTTCATCAGTTCGGCCCCACGCTCAACCGCGTTCCCGCGGGTGGATGGGTCGCTTCCGAAGAAGAAGACCGCATGGTCAAGACGCATTGCTGCTTCTGCGGCCAGCAATGCGGCATTCAGTTGCGCGTGCGCAACAACAAAGTTGTCGGCTGGGAGCCATGGGAAGACTTTCCCTTCAACTTCGGCAAGCTGTGTCCCAAGGGCGTCAAGCGCTACATGCAGGATGAGCATCCCGACCGACTCAAGCATCCGTTGCAGCGCGTCGAAGGCAAAGGCTATGAGCCGATCGGCTGGGATGCAGCGCTCAGCCGTGTCGTCAGCGAAATTCAACGCATCCAGCAAACCTATGGCAATGACGCCTTCGCCTTGCTCACGGGCGCATCTCTGACGAACGAGAAGGCCTACCTGATGGGCAAGTTCGCGCGCGTGGCGCTGCGCACCGCCAACATCGATTACAACGGCCGGCTGTGCATGGTCTCGGCGGGCGCGGCTTCGAAGAAAGTTTTCGGCTGGGACCGCAGCGCGAACCCCTGGTCCGACATTCCCAAAGCGAAGGTCATCCTGGTCGCTGGGGCCAATGTCGCCGAATGCGCACCGATCACGACCGACTATCTCTGGCAGGCGCGCGAAAGCGGCGGCAAGCTCATCATCCTCGACCCGCGGTTGACTCCCATCGCTCGCAATGCCGATCTGTACATTCCCGTGCGCTCGGGCGGTGACATCGGCGTCTTCAATGGCATGCTTCACGTGATGATCGAGCGCGGCTGGATCGATCGCGACTTCATCGCGCAACATACGACGGGCTTCGAGCAGGTTTCCGAAACGGTGAAGAAGTACACACCGGAATACGCCGCGAAGATTGCCGGCGTGCCGGCGGAGATGATTGTGCGTGCAGCCGAGATGTGGGGCCCGGCGCCGACCAGTTTCCTGCTGCATGCGCGCGGCATCGAGCACCACAGCAAGGGCGTGGACAACTGCATGGCGGCGATGAATCTGGTCATCGCCAGCGGACGCATCGGCCGCGAAGGCTGCGGCTACGCCATGATCACCGGCCAGGGAAACGGCCAGGGCGCACGCGAGCAGGGCCAGAAATGCGATCAATTGCCCGGCGACCGCGACATCAGCAATCCCGAGCATCGTCGCTACATTGCCGGCGTGTGGGGCGTGCCGGAAGAATCCATACCCGGTAAAGGCTTGTCGGCGGTGCCGCTCGTCGAGGCCATTCACGAGGGCAAGATCAAGGGCCTGATTTCCATCTGCTTCAATCCTACTGTTTCTTTGCCGGATGCGAATTATGTTCGCGCGGCGCTCGAGAAACTCGAGTTCTACGCCAACATTGAGTTCTTCTTATCGGAGACAGCGCGTTACGCCGACATCGTGCTGGCCGGCTCGCTGATGGAGGAAGACGAAGGCACGACCACCAACGTCGAAGGCCGCGTGATTCGGCATCGCAAGGTGGTGAGCCCGCCCGGCGAGGCGCGCGAAGACTGGAAGATCATCTGCGAGATTGCGCGGCGTCTCGGCTATGGTGACAAGTTCAACTACGCCTCCGCGCGAGAGATCTTCGACGAGCTGCGCGTTGCCTCGAAAGGCGGCGTCTCCGATTACTACGGCATGACGTGGGAGCGCATCGAGCAGAACAACGGGATTTTCTGGCCCTGCCCGGAGCCCGGTCATCCCGGCACCCCGCGCCTCTACGAAGGCGGCAAGTTCGGGCACACGGACGGCAAAGCGCATTTCATGCCCGTCGAGTGGCGGCCCTCAGCGGAAATGCCTGACGAGGAGTATCCCATCATTCTGACTACCGGGCGAGTGGTGTCACACTTTCTCTCCGGCACGCAGACGCGGCGCATTGGCGGACTGGTGGACCAATACTCGCAACCGCTGTGCGAAATGCACCCTCGGCTTGCCGAGAAGCTCGGCATCAGCGACGGTGATTTCGTGAAGGTCGAAAGCCGGCGCGGTCACATCGTGGTGCGCGCGCAGATCGTGAAGACCATCCGGCCGGACACGGTGTTCGTCCCCTATCATTGGCCGCTTGACCGGTCGGCCAACAACATGACCATCCGCGCGATCGATCCGGTGTCGAATATTCCCGAGTTCAAGATTTGCGCAGTGCGGGTGAGCAAGACCGAGCAGCCGACCGATCCCATCGCCCAGCTCGAAGTGCAGGCCGGGGGAGTGCGGTGAGCGAGCGCGCCTTCTACATCGACTACTCACGCTGCATCGGTTGCCAATCCTGCGTCCAGGCTTGCGCCGAGTGCGACACGCACCGCGGCGTCTCCATGATTCACCTGGAGACCATCCAGCGGCGCGAGAGCGTGCAGACGGCGCCGCAGGTGTGCATGCACTGCGAAGATCCAATTTGCGCGCGCGTGTGCCCGGCCGATGCTATCAAGAAAACACCGGACGGCGTGGTGCAGAGTTCGCTGAAGCCGCGCTGCATCGGCTGCTCGAATTGCGTCCTGTCGTGCCCGTTTGGCGTGCCCAAGTATCAGGCCGAAATCGACCAGATGATGAAGTGCGACATGTGCTACGACCGCACCAGCGTTGACAAGAAGCCGATGTGCGCCACCGTCTGCCCCTCTGGCGCACTGACCTTTGCTACCGCCGAGGAGATTCAGCGCTCGCGGCGTGGCATTGCCATCAACCGCTGGAAGTTCGGAAATGAAGAGGTCAGGACCAAAGTGTTCGTGATCGTACCGCGTGAGGTCGAGCGTGTGGAGGTGAAGCTGGTGCAGATTGAGGCAACGCCGGCCGCGCTGCCACCCGACCCGTACGATGTCGCGCTGATGCTGGAGACAGTGAAATGAATGTTGGCGAAGAGAAGGGCCGCGCACCTTGCGAGGCCGCACCGAAATGGCGACAGGATTTTCCCATCGAATGGGAGGGTGACCACTACGTCAGCCGGCGCGAGATGGTGAAATTCCTTACCCTGGGTTCGGCGCTGCTGGCTGCGGCGAACTGGGTCACGGCCCTGGCCAGCAAGTTCGTTCACCGCGGCTCGCATGCCGAGCGCTACATCGGCTCCGCGTCCGCGCTGGAGCAAAATGGGTCGCTGCTCTTTCGATATCCCACCGATGACGATCCTTGCATTGCTGTACGCACCGCCGATGGCAAGCTCGTCGCTTACTCGCAAGTGTGCACGCATCTTTCCTGTGCAGTGATTTACGAAAAAGCCAAGAACGATCTGTTTTGCCCCTGCCACAACGGCGTGTTCAATCTTGCAGGCGAGCCCATCGCCGGTCCGCCAACGCGCCCTCTGCCGCGCATTCTGCTGGAGCAACGCGGCGATCAGGTTTACGCCGTGGGAAAGATCGGCTGATGCAGAAGGAGGATGCATGAGTGTCAGACGACAAGGAACGACGCTGTTCGCGGCCGTGCTCGCGTTGGTGGGGACAGCAGTCGTAATCCAACTATGGCTGCTTACAGTCTCCATGCACGCATTGCTCAGCGGGGAGTACAGAACACTGATTCCCGCTGCCGCCGGCTCGACCGCCTTGTTGGCTGTGAATGCAGGCCTGTTACGGTACGTCTTCCACTTCGACCGTGAAGGCGGCGGCGAGTAAGTCCCCGATTAGAGTTCGATGGGTAAACGAGCAGGTATCGATCTGAGACCGAGCATTGAACGTGAATTGTGCCCAGCTGCTCACGGCGTAAATCAGAATGGCTTCGTTGAGATCGAGGATGCTTGCTAATCGGAGTTGACAAGAGACGGGTCTCTAGGAAATTCCTCTCGGGAAGTGGTCACTGTTTTCACCTTGCCGTGTAACGCCGGTTCCGCTCTCTTGCCTGGATGCGTCCCGAGGGGCTGGGCACAAGGAAGCGTAGCCGACATCCCGTCAAGTTAGTCGCTTCCAGATTGCCGAGAACCCGAAAACTGCCACTTATCGAGATTACGTGGCCGTCAACTTCTGGGTTGCCCCTCCGATCGCAAGCATTTGGCAAAGCAGCCGCTCCGCAGCTCCTCGACCTGACCGTCCCGTTCCCTCAGCATCGTCAACGCTGGGCCAGTGCTTCGCCCAGCCGCCCCAGCCCAAACTGCCGCAATTGGGATAGCGGAGGTTGCTTACCAAAGTAATCTGTACTCGAGGCACCCTTACGACGATACTGTTGTACTCTACCCACGTTCTTGGAATCGCGAATACCCTTTCAGTGCCAGCATGGGATGAGACATGCATCAGCGCTCGAGTGGGTGTTTCAGCGGGATTGGAAGAGAGTGTCGTGCACTTTCGACGATTCCTCGGAATCGTGCATCACTTTGGGATATTGCTTGCCTTGACGACGATCGCCTTGGGCCAAGTTCGCGACCAACCCGCCCATATTTGGCTCGAGATCACCGCTACCGGCGCGCTGCGTGGCACCTTAACAATCGCAAGCACTGGCGCGCCCGCAGGGCTGCCGGCAGCGTTCGCCCGCGCAGTGGGCTGCGATGTTCCGGACCTGAAAAAATCACCTTATGAATCACGTATCGTGGTGCAATGCCCGCGGCACCACCCTTCGCCCCTGACCTTTCACGCCGACCTTCGCCTCACCGAGCTTGTCCCTGTGCTTCGGCAGGCCGGAGTCGCGAGTATTGATTTCCTCGTCACCACACCTTACGTCCCTTCGCTGCGCCTCGACCCAGTAATCGCCGGACACGTCGGCCGGTCCGGGCGATACGATCGTGCACACTATGCTCTCGAGCAGCTTCCGCAGCAGATTACGATCGAGGGGAGCTTCGAGAGATGGCAAGTGAGGACCCTGGCCGGCTGCGCATTGGGACTGGTCCTAGCGCCGTTTCTGCTTTTATTGCTGCGACCGTCCGACCCTCTGCGTCTCCGCGTTCAAATGGAAGCCATCTTTGTTCTGTCATGGATTGGTTGGATATGGGCGCTGTTGCGAATCGAAGCGGGTGCGTTACTCAGCTTCCTGTTCGGACAATGGACGATGGGCCCCCTGCTGGCGTTGATGGCGCCGACGGTAATAGCGGTCTGGATTGGTTCGCGGGTGGCTGCCGCGCGATACGCTCGCCTGACGCCCAATGGAGTGGGTGATGTCGACCACTATCGCCGCACTAGATTCTGGATGGGCGCGGCTATGGCATGTGTCCTTTCGGTGCTGCTCAGCCTGGTGTTGTCAACATCCACCGATCCTCTCGATTCTGTGCTTGTAGGCGGCGTCTTTATCCTTGCCTGCGTGATCTGCCTCAGGCGGATAACCCGCAGTGGGAGTCATCCGCTTGCACCGGGAGACCTTCGCAAGCGCGTATTTGAATTAGCCCCCAAGGCAGGGGTCAAACTGCGTAACGTTTCCATCCTGACCTCTGCGACCCAGCGTGGTCCGGTTGCGTTTGCAGCTCGCTGGGGGGTCGTTTTTCTTAATGAGGAACTGTTGCGGAAGCTTTCGCGGCGCGAGGTCGACGCCGTCGTATGTCACGAGCTTTCGCACATCCACCCCGGAAAAAGGTCCTTGCGGATGGTCATTTACATGCTGTTTATCGGATCGATAGTCGGCACGAAATTGGTTCCCCACTTCGTTGATTTTCTCCCGCTATTACTCCTGTCTGCCTATTTTCTGTTCAAGCTCTGGCGCCGCACTGCGGAATACCAGGCCGATCTGGACTCGGTACGCTGGAGTGGTGATCCCGAGGCCATGATCACGGGATTGACCCGCGTTTCGTACGCTCATGGGATGCCGCTCGAATGGCACGCACCAATTTCGTGGATGATGGCACACCCTTCGACGATGGATCGGATTCGCGCCATAGCTCGCGCTGGCAGGTTGAGCGAGTCGCGCATCCCGGAACTGCTGGAGGAGTCGCGGCGAGATGCTGTGGACCATTATGCAGAAGGTGCCGCTGCCGTGGTCCGGCAGGACGCTGCGTTCTCACCCGCAATGCGCCAAAGATTGCGGATGCGCCTGAACTGGTACGTGGCCTTGGTGCCGGTTGGGTTCGGTCTTCCCGTGGTTTGGCTGCTCGAACGAAGCCGACTGCCATGGTGGGCCGTTATTGCCGCCGGGAGCTTATTTACGGTGTTCGCGATCTACGTGGGTTATGAGTGGATCGCGGGCGCGATTCGCGCGAAGGTAAAACAACGAGCGGTCGCGCGGGACGGGCAGGGCATATTCGTGGGCTTTAGTGTCTGCGTGGGAACTAAGGTTGGCCACTCCAGACACGACAGGCCCCCGCGCTCGGGGGCAGGTTCGCCGCGCGAGCTCTGCCCTAGATTTACTTTGCG
>Ga0335081_10001231_pt1 | contig 40814 bp, 25 predicted proteins | sample Lox_Sample_35_FD_206713 | JGI IMG/M metagenome (GOLD analysis project Ga0335081, IMG submission 206713) | Soil microbial communities from Loxahatchee National Wildlife Refuge, Florida, United States - Lox_Sample_3.5 | ecosystem: Environmental > Terrestrial > Soil > Wetlands | place: USA... | reverse complement strand
ACATGACAGTAAGACAAATACAGGATGTGTTGAACGGTCGCGTCGCAACGTGGAACGAGCTCGGTCGTCCTCGCAGGGACGGCAGGATCCACGTTATGCTCGAAGATTCTTCCGACGTGTCGATGTATCTTTCCCGCAGGCTCCTCGGGGGAAAAGAGATCAGCGCAAGATTCCGGCACACTTCTTCCTCCCGTCAAACCCTGCAAGAAGTTGCGGACGATTCTTTGTCGCTCGGATTTGTCGGATTGAACTGGTTCGATTCCGCCGGCACAAGAATAAAGATCCTTGCACTTGCAGCAGACAGCTCAGTTGCCGACACTTCTTTCAAACCACCACCTGAGTCAATCGGCCATGCCTACAGTCCACACCCTGCCCATCTTTATCTTAATTACTATCCTCTGAAACGGGCAATTTTTGTGTATGCGCGAACCACACCAGGGGATTTTGCGACCGGGTTTGCTTCATACCTGGCTTCACCGGCGGGTCAGCGGATTTTTCTTAATGAAGGATTGGTGCCCGGAACGCAGAAAATTGTCCTGAAGAGTCCGGAAGAACAGTAATACCGCCTGAATGCAAATGCCCCCGGACATTCGCCGGGGGCGTCTTCACATTCCTCGAGCCTCTCCCGCAGGACTGTTTTTAGTAATCGGCTCCGAGTGAGAAGTAGTACGTAGGAACAGAGAAACCATCGGGGGTAACCTGCCACGCGACGTCAATGCGCAAGGGGAAGCCCAGGAAAAACAGCCGCGTGCCAAATCCGGTGCCGATGAGGAGGCCTTGAGGATCCCCGTACATATCCTTCCCGAATATCTGCCACTTCTCGGTATTGGTCCACGCTGAACCGACGTCTAGGAAGGCCGTCCCGAGAATGTTTTGGAATCCGATCGGTAGTGCTCCAAAGATGAGGTAGCGGACGAGCGGAAATCGGAATTCGAAGTTCGCAACCCCGAAATGGGTGCCATTCTCCGCGTTGTATTCGTAGCCGCGCATCGGCAACACCGGCGTCAGGAACGCATAGTCCTCCACGTTCACAATCGGGATTTGGTCATTCTTAAATTGTCGGTTGATCCAGCCGTCGGTTCCACCGATGAAAAAGTTTTGAGCATTTGAACCAACACTTGCTCCCGCCGAGAACCGCGAAGCGAACACCATGTCCCGAAACACTTTCTCATAGTCCCGATAGTCCAGCGTGATCGTCTGCATGTCGAGGGCTTCGCTGTTGTACTTGAAGCTGCCGTAAAACGTAGCATTGAATCGCGAACCATTGTTCGGGCCGAACCATCCTCCCTGCCAGAGAGAGTTGTCATTGACATAGTCGATCACCGGCAGAACGAAGGAGCGAGCCTGTGACGGCGATCCCGGATCATCCAGATTATCCCGCGTCAAGTTCATCCACATCAAAGACAGGTCCACCCTGTTGAATCTGTCAAGAGGATATGTCGCCACTCCACCGATGGACCAATCGGTGAAGCGGTAGAGCGTGTCCGCCCCCAGGTTATAGGGATCGATATTGGTATACAGGAACCGCGCTATGTGGTATGCCTGGAAGCTGTAGTCGATACGGTCCGGAAGATAACTGTAGGAAACTCCATAGTCGCTGTTCCGCAGGTCCAGGAGAAGATTCGTTTGGAAAACGATTTGATGATCGCCCATCAGATCGCTGAACGCCATCAGCGTCGTGCCTTCGAGCCCGTAGAATGTGTTGTAGTCTGCAGTCCCATACACAAGGTCCGGTGTGAAGTCCAACTTGTACTTATGCGGGACGTAGTTCCCTTCCTTGTCTTTGTTGTTCGTTGGCTCGAAGAGCGTGGGTGAAGGTTTTGAAGTAAAAGCAGTATCTTTTTGCATTTCCTCCTGCGTGAAGATGTAATTGCGCAGGTCGCTCTTGGGTTGGGTGCGATAGCGAATATCCGGTCCCGATGTGTCCGCCAGGACAACGACGTTTTTTCGCACGGCAACAGTGTCTGAAGGCGGTGTGACTGTCACGATTTCTCTTGGCGTTTCTTCCCGCGGCAAATCGTATTTCCGTTTGATGAACTCGGTCGGCTCAAGCGTCGCGACGCTCAACTTCCGATCGAACGGCCTGAGCATGACGTACACGTCGAACCCGGCTTCGCTCAGCGTCGAGAACGCCATCTTCGACCCGTCGTGGGAAGTTGAGAGCTGATAGATACCACTAATTGAGTTGGTGATAGGTCGATCTTCACCCGTTGCAAGATCCCGCAAATAGACATTGTTGATTCCGTTGCGGTCCGAAATATAAAGCAACTTCTTCCCGTCAGGGGAACAGACGGGCGTGGTTTCATCGCTCCTCGGATAATCTGTGATCCGTTGGATTACCCTTGTGTTCACGTTGATCGAATACAGATCCCGCTGGCTGTAATTGAACTCGGACATCTTAAAGTCCGCCGGGAGACTGTCCTGGTTGACGTATTTTCCCCGGTCGGAGGAAAAGAAGATTTCCGAGCCGTCGGGAGAAAATGCAGGGTCCGCATCGGAGAATATATCGTTCGTGAGGTTCACGAGCGACTTCGTGTCAAGATTGTAGAGATAGAGGTCCGACTGGGGGGATTTTGAAGCAGAGAAGGCGAGACTCTTCCCGTCCGGAGACCACGCCACAGTGAAAATGCCATCAAGATCGAAGCTTAGCTTCTGCATATCTCCGGATTCAGCGTCGATAATCATAATCGCATCGCGGTTGCCCGCTTTCACAGCCAGGGCGAGCTTCCGACCGTCCGGGGACCATGTGAGCCCGGGAGTCAGAAGATGAAGCTCCTCAAAATTCTTTGTGCGCTCACCTTTCACCACTCTCTTTTGTATGTCTCCATCAAGAGCAGACATGATGTAAATATCGAAATAATCATTCCGGTCCGAAAGGAACGCGATCTTGTCCCCTTGGGGAGAAATGGCCGGACTCGTGTTGTAGAAATTCCCGTCTTTTGTATGGTTGGTAAGGCGTTTGGCAAAATCTTCAGGAGCTTCCCGTTTTGCTACGTCGGGATAGTAGAGCACTTTCTGTTCTTTCTGCCAGCGATCGGACAACTCTTTAATGCTGAGACCGATGGTTGATTTGAAGCCCGTCTCGACGTTGCGCGTACCTTTGATCCGATTAAGGATCTCGCCTATTTTCTGCTCACCATACTTGTTCGCGATGTAATACCAAACGGACTGTCCACCGCGGTAAGAAAAGTATCCACTCAGGTAATCGATCGGTGGCAAGTAGTTGTTCACTGTCGCGTCCCGCATGAACATGTCCTCATCCGTGTTATACCTCAGCGACGCGTACTCGGCAAGACCTTCGTTCATCCACTGTGGTAACTCAAGAGGATTTCTGGCGGAAATAAGGGATTGAATCGTTCCCCCATATAACATATCGTTCAGTACGGCGTGCACGAGCTCGTGATGGATAACGTGTCGGAAGAGCTCGTAACTTCCCTCGAACGGCAGGATAACCCTGTTCTTGAAGAGTTCTGTTATACCCCCAATCCCTTCTTCAAGATACTCATCAACAACATTGGTTTGTTGAAACTCGTCGTGCGAATTGTAAACGATGATCGAAATGCGGTTGCTGATTTGGTAGTGCACCAGCTTGCTGATGTCTTTGTATGAATCCTCGGCTGTCTGTGCAGCGAAGTCTGCCAACTGTTCGCCGTCTTGCGAAAAATAGATGTCAAAGTGATCAGTCTGGATATATTGCCATCGAAAATCCTTGTATTGGACCTTGTTTTTTCCAAACACTGAGTTCTGTGCGACGGCATTCCCCGCAAGAATGCATATGCTGGCCAACAAAACGAGGATTCGCGTCGCCTGATTTTTTTGAAGCTTCATAGTTGCTTATCTCGAAGCTATCCTAGACAAAAAGTGAGGTATGGTCAAACTGCTGTATCCTTCCAGTATCAACAAATAATGTGCCGACAAGTTCCATTTCAGCGTGAATTCGCGTTTTTTGGCATATCACCAACCAATGCGAAATCGACTTGCCGTTCTTCGGGATTGACCCTGATGACTTTTACATACACACTGTCTCCCAACCGGTACTGTTTTCCTCCCCGGCGGCCGATGAGGGCGTAGCGCTTTTCATCATAGACGTAGTAGTCGTCCCAAAGGTCCCTCACGTGGATCATTCCCTCGACGAGCAATTCGTTGATTTCAACGAAGATGCCGAAATGCGTCACTCCCGAGATGACGGCGTGGAATTCATCACCGACGTGACGCTTCATGTATTCCACCTGGATCACTTTGATCGCAGCGCGTTCAGCGTCCATTGCTCGGCGCTCCATTTCCGAAGATTGCTTTGCTACAGACGGCAATTGTTTCCGAATTGTTTCACGGCGATCGATCGAAATATTCGTTTCGTACTCTTTCAACAGACGATGAATCACCAGATCTGGATACCGCCTGATAGGAGATGTGAAATGTGAATAATAGTCGAACGCCAGACCGTAATGGCCGATGTTGCGATCAGAATAGACTGCTTTCGCCATTGCCCTCAGGGCAACTTCGTTGATCACATTCTCAACGTCGGTCCCTTTGACGTCGTTGAGAAGCTTCTGCAATGCCTTCGTCGTTACGCCACCGTCGATCCTGAGTTTGTAGCCGAACTTCTCAACAAAGTGAGATAATTCGCGGATTTTGTCCGGATCGGGAGAATCGTGAATCCTATAGATGAAGGGTTTCTGGTGCTCCTCGCTTTTTGCGAGCCCGATGTGACGCGCAACGACTTTATTCGCCAGCAGCATAAACTCTTCGACCAGACGGTGGCTTTCTAACCGATCCTTCTTGATGATCGCAGTCGGTTTCCCGTGCGCATCAAACTCGAATTTCGCTTCAGCACTTTCAAAATCGATGCTCCCTTCTTTCATCCGTTTCCTGGTCAAGACCGAGCTGAGCTTGAACATCTCGCGAATCAAGTCCGGATAATCGTCCTTCGGCGCAGAACCAGAAGCCGTGATGATGTTCTGTACCTCCTCGTATGTAAACCGCCGCTTGCTCCGGATCACCGTCTCCCGGATTGAATAGTCCTTCACCGAACCTCGTGACGTTACGACCATGAACACAGAGTAGGTGAGCCGATCCTCATCAGGTCTCAGACTACAAACAACGTTGGAGAGCCTTTCGGGAAGCATTGGGATGACGCCGTTTGGAAAATAAATGCTCGTCCCTCTGTTCAGCGCCTCCTTGTCCAGTGCCGAGTTCTCCCGCACATAGTACGAGACATCCGCAATGTGGACTCCCAGTTTGTAGTTGCCGTCTTCCAAAGGCTCAAGGGAAACGGCATCGTCGAAATCTTTGGCATCCGACGGGTCAATGGTTATGCAAGTTTGACCACGGTAATCGAGACGACGTTTAATCTCGGCCGGAGGAATCTCAACCGGAATGCGCTCGCTTTCCTGATTCACGTCAGCCGTGAAAGCAAGCGGAAGCTTGAACTCGCGTGCGACGGACTTGATTTCTGCTGCGACTTCACCTGCCTGACCCAGCACCTCAACGATCTTGCCCTCCGGATTCTGGTGTCCTGATCCCCAGGATTCAACTTCGACTACGACTTTGTCCCCCTCCTGTGCATCGTTGAGATCCTCTTTCGAAACAAAGACGTCTTTCCCGTTGCGATTGTCATTGGCAACAACAAAGAGTCTCCGACTCCGCTGGAGCGTCCCCACAATGGTCGCGGTCGATCTGTTCAGAATCTCGACAATCTCCCCTTCCCGTTTCAATCCTTTCTTCTTGCCGGTGCTTTCAGCAAACAGTGACACACGTACTTTGTCTCCGTCTCCGGCGCTTCCAATGAATTCCGGCGCGATGAAGATATCTTCCTGCATCCCCTCTATCCGTACAAACCCAAATCCTTGCTTGGTCAGTTGAAGTGTTCCCTCCACATGGTGGGGAAGAGAGAGATGACCAAATTTCTTTCCTTTGGCCCGCCTGATTTGTCCGGCATCCTGAAGAGCGCGCAACTCCGTCTTGAAGCGCTGATAGTCTTTGTCGCTACGAATGCCGAGTCTCCGTGCAAGCTCCTTTGATTTAAAGAGCTCGTTCGGATAGCGGGAAAAAAAATCGAGGATTCGTTTCTCAAATGATTCGATGGCAGCACCTACTGTGGTAGTTGATGGGAAGGCTCAAGGTGATAACGAACGTCGCACAGCCGCCTTCGGCCGCTTGGGCCTCATCGCATGCATAACAGGATGAGCACTAGAATACAATTCGATAGAAAAGACTCAGACTATTTGACTGCGTGCGCTGGTCGATGCTCTCAACGGCATCCACCTTCCTTTCGTACTTGAAGAGAAGATTACGCCACCGGTCGGATCCGAAGACGCTCCCTACAGGCACTTCAACTGATACATTCGTATTGTTGATGCCCTCGATGACTCTTCCACCAAGCCTGATGACAGCACTGCTGATCGCCGCCGTCACACGGACATCCGTCTTATTCCAATCGCCTCCGTAATACTGGAGGTCGACAGACTGGATGGCACCGATCTGTTGCTTGAGGGCGTTCGTCAGAGGACCCGTGATGAGTCCCGAAGTAAGGCTCGAAAGGACGTTTGCCGTCAGGAACGAACCGCGTTGTTGTGGATCGAGCTCGTCCTTCAGGTAGCCGGTCACGAGGAAGGACATGGCGTCTGCGTCGGGATCCTTGGACACGTACTGGCTGTTCTTGTCGCGGTCGGGAAACTCAAGATCAAATTTCGTTTTCGGTTTGTTCTTCGTGCCCGTGATTTGCAGAAGTACATCTACGCGCTCCGAGGTAAGTAGTTGGCCATTCGCGGTCTTGGGAGCCACGTATCCTGGATTCGGGCCACTGCCGGCGGCGTTGCCTGCCTTCGCAGCAAGGGTGTCTATCGAGTGGATCCCTTCGTACTTAGCTGTCACGTCAAGCTCCGGATTCACCGGATCTCCTCTAAAATCAATCTTGCCGGATGCGTCAAATCGCTTGAAGAAGTAGTAATACGACCGGTTCTCGAGACTCACTTCCCCCGTCAATCGCGTCTGTTCGGCACTCTTAAAAAAGGCAAGCCTGCCTTTAAGATCTGCAAATAGTTCCTCCCGGGGCTGCGGATTGAAGACGAAGAGAAGCGACGTGGGGCTTTGGACATCGATATCCAGGTCGTACGAAATATTGTCAACGAATGACTTGGATCCAGATTCCGCATTCAGCGGATCCGGGGATGGTGCATCGGAGACGGCCGGCGGTCCCGCAGCGTCGGGAACGGTCCCAACTAACGCGTACTGATTGGACGTCTCACTGATGGGGACCGAGGTTTGTTCTTTCCCTTCTGCCGGTTTTGTCACTTTCGAGGTGTCATCTTTGAAGACCACATTGATCGCAGTATTGGTAAGCGAAGTTGTCTCGCGTTCAGGCGGAAAAGTGATGTTTCCTCTCTTGATGAGGATGTCACCGGTAACCTTCGAATCGGAAGGCCGACCTCGCCACTGGATGCCGTCGGATCCGGTGCCCAAAAAGAGATCGCCATAAAACTTCTGTCCCGCAAGGCGACTCGACTCCTTCATCACGAGGAGTTGGCCGTCGGCTCGCAAATCAAAGTCCCGAAGCGTCAAGCCCGCAAGAGAAAACGATCCGGAAAGTTTCAGTTGACCGTCGGAACGATCTTCAGGAATATTCCGTACAAGGAAGTTCTCGAAGCCGACCCGGGTGCCGTTGGGGATGAGTTTGCCTTGTACCGTAAGGTAAAGTCCAAGAGGCTTGAAAAAGAACTTTGTGGACTGAAGAGAGATGCTTCCTTCATACGTGGGGGCATCAACATTGCCACGGACCTTCATGTCGCACACAAGGATGCCGGTTACATTCGAAACCACGGGAAGAAATGGATCCAGGAACTGCATGTTGAGACCTTTGGAGAACAGCGTAAGATTCATTTCCCCCTTTGGCTTTTGGCTCTGGTCTCTCGCAGATCCAAATTCGTATGGAACTGTGCCGGAAATCAGCAAATCGGGTTTTGATTCCGGTTCGTTCTGCCTGTTCCTCAGTTCGATGAATAGACTCAGCAGGTGATCGGTATAGGAAGATTTTGCAACGATCTGGCCAAACACAACGTCGCGCGACCGAAAACCATTTGCGGTGAGATCCAATGACATCTCCGGATCGTTCATCGACCCTTTGAGCTTGAGAGAAACATTCAAAATACCATTGAGATCTCTCACCGGATCGGCAAGCTTCGTCCTCTTCAGGATCGATCTCAGGTTGTTCAACAAGAAGTCCTTCACGGAGATGTTCAAATCCGAACGACCGGCCGGATTGAAGTATCCGCTGATGCCCAACTCTTCCACCTCGTGGCTCAGCAGCAGGTTGTCGATGTACACGCCGTCGCGACCTAGTTTCGCCTCCACTGGATCATTGTTTTCGAGGATGTAAAAATCCATGCCAAGGCGAAGTTCCGCCAAATTGAGAGCGTAGACGTTGGAAGCAAAGACCGAAGTGCCGCGTACATCAACCTGGTAAGTAGAATCGATTGAGGCTGACCATTGGTACGATGCTGAATCCTTTTGACTGTGTAGCTCGAGCGATGTCTTGAAGAACGCAAGATTGTTGACGGAGAAATTGTCGCTTTGGAGGTTTAGGTCCGTTTCAAGAACGCTCAGCAGTCCGGTCCGGGAAATATGTTTCAAATCGAGGGCAAGATTGCCATTCCTCATCGTGTACGAATCCGTTCGGTTTCGGTACCCGAACGACTGAATTCGGGCATCGCTGTCAAAATCGAGACTGTCGACGTTCCCCCGCATGGCCCCCTTTGCGAAGAGTGAGCCCGAAAGGACTTTTTGGAAGAACACGCCGACCGGATACAGATTGCGCGCCTCAAGACGGTACGCGAGATCCACGTCCTTGGGATGTCTGTCCGGCAGTACCTGGAACCGCACATTGTTGCGGGGTGACGGAGAAACCCCTTGCAAGGAATCAAGAGTTCGAAACCTGTGCGAGATCGCATCGCTGACAATCTTCTCGCCGTCGATAATATTCTCCACCAGCGCAGGCAACGTGAAGTGCCCTTCCACATTCAGATCGACGGGCTCAGAGCGGAGAGTAAACCGGGATCGCTGACTTTGGCTGAGATCGTATGAAAGCCCAATGTCCCCCTTTTCAAAAGGCACCTCTCCAAATGAGGAATGGAGGAAACTGATGGTTGCGGTGCTGTTGAAGCGATTCACCGCCTTGCCGCTGCCGCTGGCCTTCAGCATAAATGAGAGGTCGCTTGAGAACTGGTCGTTCCTGATGATATCCGCAAGATTCATTGCGTTCACGGAGCCATTCAACGTGAAGGAAACAGAATCCCCCTGGGAGAAATTCAAAACGCTGGAAAGCTCATAGACCGTTGAACGGGCGTGAAGCTGCGTGTGTGCCCTGAGGATTGCATTGTTCAGATCAAGCACAAAGACTGACTGTTCGAGTGGCATTCCCCAGAATTGCGATGAATCCACTTCGATTCGCGCAACTGCGCTTGCCGTCCGAAGGTCTGTGCCGATCCCCGTAAGCGTCCCATTCATTGCGAGACTGCTCTCCAAATCGCTGTTGTCAAAAAGCTTCCCGAGGTCGAAGTCGCTCGTGACAAACGAGGTCTTGTATTCCAAAACATCACCGATCCTCAGTTGACCATGGACATCCACGGTACCAGTCTGCGTCGAAGCTCTGACACTCGACTCAAAATTCGTCGGTGTCCCGTCGAACTTCAATCGGAACCTTGTCCTCCCAAGCTGGCCCAGTTCTGGAAGGGCAAGCCCTGGAACGTGCGCCGATATATCGTCCGGGTCAATGACACTGTTTGCCGCCGCAAGATCCATTTCAAGATCCTTTGGCTTGTGCAGGTTCGAAATGACGCCGCTGATGGCGATCTTCGATTCCGGCGTCTCGACGAGGACTTTCTGCACGTCCAAGCGGCCGAATTCCCCGCCCGCCCGCACCTCAAGAGCCAAATCCTGGTCAAGGAAGTCGACCCAGGGATACAGAAATTGTTTGAGCTCACGGGCGTCAAGCTTGTCTGCGGCCAAGTCCAGGCGAACAGGCTTTGTCTTCAGCTCTTCCAAAGATTTGAGACGCGTGATGTCGAGCTGTGAAAGGGAGACATCCAGGTTCAGTCTCGAGCGATCAGTTTCAAGGTGCACCTGAGTCGCCGCGACTTCATTCTTTGATAGCTTGAAGTTGCCTTGCAAGTGCCTGAGGTGAATCCCCGGATTTTTTACTGTGAACGACAGAAGCCTGAGCTGGAGGTCTTCCTGGGAAGGCTTGATTTGAAGTCCGCCTTCGACATTCAAAGAGTCGAGTGTTACATCGGCATAGTCTACAGTTCCCCGCGGAGGCGGGGGGCGGAGACCCAGCACACGCTCATTGATCAGAACAGAATCGATCAATGTGACGGAAGCGTTGTTGAGCTCAAGGTTCTTGGCGGAAATAGACCAAGCGGAGGCAGCCGTGTCAGAGGATGGGAAAAAGAGGTTCGACACATTCCATCTGCCCGATGCGGAGCGTACCAATTGAACGTGCGGATCTAAAACCGATATTCTTCCCAGGGAAACTCGTTTGAAGAACAGTGCAAGCGGATCGTAACTGAGATCGACGCGGTTCGCCGTGGCGAGTGACGATGAATCGAGGTTTCGGAGTTCGACATCATACAATCGGATGCCGGTGATGAGGTTCCCCTCTATTCTTCCAATTATAAGATTGCCGTTGAGGACAGCGTGATAGTGCGAGAGAATGTAGTCCTGCAGGGAGGATCGGAACCCACGCGTTTGAGTATACCCAACGAGGACGACAAGGAGGAAGACAATTGCTATGCCGCTGTAATATGTGATCCGGAAGAATTTTTTCAACGTGATCTCTCAAACCTTTTTCCCATCGTTGAGATCCTTGCATCGATAGCCCGAAAGGTTTCCGCTACTTTTCCGTGTGGACGATCTTCTCAATGAGCTTGCTGGTCGATCGGTTCGGGAGGAATTCAATGGTCTGAACAATCCCGCCGGTGGATTCCACAATATCCTTTCCCACAACTTTATCGACCGACCAGTCAGCTCCTTTTACGAGGACGTCCGGAACAACGGCCTTGATGATTTCGTAGGGAGTGTCCTCCGAGAACACACAGACGAAGTCGACACTCTTGAGGGCTGCGAGGATGCTCGCTCGATCTTCCTGTCCTACGATGGGACGGTGGGGACCTTTCAAACGAGTCACCGAGGGGTCATCATTCAAACCGACAACCAGGACATCGCCGAGCGACTTTGCTTTCGACAAATAGTCTATGTGGCCGCGATGCAGAATATCAAAGCAGCCGTTGGTAAATACCACCTTCTTGTTGAAAAACCTCCATTGAGATCGTAGGCGCAGGAGGTTCGACAAAGCAACAACTTCTCCCATCTTATTTCTCCAGCAATCCGTCTCTGCCGGCGGCAACCGTTTCGAAGAGTACTCTCTTGTCGATCGGCACAATGCCAACCTCGCCGCAGACAATTCCACCGGCGATATTCGCCAGAGTCGCAGATTCCCATATATCCGCTCCCGAGGCCAGAGCCATTGTCATCGTCGATATGACCGTATCACCGGCCCCGGAAACATCTGCAACCCTTCGTGCTGCTGTCGGAATGCTCGAGATATTGCCGTTCCCCTCGAAAAGTGTCATACCCCTCTCACCGAGCGTCAGGAGGACATTCTCCGCTTCCAACCTGTTCAGGAGCTCTTTGCCTGCTTTTCTGATATTCTCTTCAGTCATAAGCCGCATCCCGAGCGCTTCCTCCGTCTCTTTTCTGTTCGGCTTGAAAATAGTCACACCCTTGTAGTCGAAAAAGTTGTTAAATTTTGGGTCGACAGCGACGATTTTCCCCTTCTTCCTGGCCAGTTCAATGATCTTTGTGATCAATCCCCGCGCCAAGACGCCTTTGTTGTAGTCTTCAAGTATGATTCCGTGAAGTTCGTCCAGTTGCAGCTCAAGCGCCTTGAGGAGTTTCAGTTGTACTTCCTCGCTGATATCGTTTTTTGCCTCCCTGTCGATGCGGACGACGTGCTGGCTGTGGGCAATAACCCTCGTTTTCATCGTCGTGGGACGTGAATTGTCGAGCACGATTCCCGTCGTCGGGAAATTCTGTTCTTCTATGATGCCCTTGAGAATTCTGCCGGCATCATCGCTGCCGATTACTCCCACCATCACCGGGATTCCTCCCAAGCTGGCAATATTGTTTGCCACATTTGCTGCTCCGCCCAGCCGCGTCGATTCCGATTCAACTTCCACTACGGGAACGGGCGCCTCTGGAGATATCCGCGCGACACTTCCCCAGAAGTATCGGTCCAGCATGAGATCTCCTACCACGGCAATTTGTTTTCCGACAAAAGTGTCGGATAGCTCCCTTAAGCGCGTCTTGGATAGGGCAACCAAAGCAAGTCCTTGTAATTAAATGTAGTTACAGCAAAAAATATACCGATAAAAGCGAGGACAAGCAAACCACGAAAACATCGGAAAAAACGAGAAAGTCGGTGATCAAACAACGGAGTAATGATCAAACGGGGATTGAAGTTGTTCAGGCAATTGGACAATGTCCCACGTCGAATCTCGTACGCAATCTCCGACTGCAGCGACAGTCAAAGGAGCCCAAACCTGATGTAAGGAATTTACTGAAGGACTATCTTCTTCGAGTCAACCGTATAGGCCGAAAAATATCCCAGTGATCCGTTCGTCAAATTCGTATTCGGATTTGTTGGTGCCAGCGATGTCGGTGCCCGATCGGATGTGAGAATGTCGTTCAGTGTTCGGAAGTAATCGTAGGAAGCCCGGTCAATAGAGAGGAGTTCGACCGTGAGCGTATCACCGGAAACAACACTTCTGCCGGTCCTCATCCGCAGCGTGACTTCATTACCGTTCGTCAGATTGTCGCTGAACAAATGATAACGCTCGCCGGTGATAGAATCCGGCGGCAACGGTCTACTGATGCTGAGATTGACACGATAATAGTTCCCCGGATCCGGCGGATCCTTGAACTCGATATACAAGTAGTATCCGACATCGCCATCAGCCGCGCGGAACGGGGTTGTGTAGAGCGAATCGATGAAGACTTTTTCCGGCATCGAAGACACGGCGTTGTAGATTGTACCTTCTGAGGCAACCGTCAGAGTGTATGTCCTCCCCGGCACACCTCTGAGTGTCGACGATCGGTACGTGCCTGGTGTATCTTCCTTCAGCGTATCGAGAGAACCGAGGTCGTCGGATATCGTCACGAGGGCGTTTGGTACAGGCGGGAAGTACAACGATGGCTCGAAGTAGTCGCCGGACTTGCTTAAAACGACGGAATCCTGGATATGCTGATCCGTCACGATACCTTCAATGACCATATGCGGATTTGCCTTGTTGAGGTCAATCGAAACAACTTTTTCGCACGAGTTGAGCATCACAGCCAGTGGAACCAACGCAGCGAGCGCGGTCAATCGAATATTCTTCAAGACAACTATCCTCATATCCATTGCTTTCACGAAACGCTAGAATGTGAAGTTATAGGTGACCGACGGAATGATCGGGAAAAAGGTCGTTTGAACAGCCTGCGTCTTGGTCGGATCATTCGGATCTTGCCGAAAGTTGATGGAGTAGGCGTTGTACCGGTCATACGCATTATACACTGAAAAACTCAGGTTGGATCTCGGCCCGAGCGTCCACGTGGCAGACAAATCCAACCGGTGGTAGGCAGGCATCCGGTATCCATTTCGTTCCGTGTAATAGGGAACCAACCGTCCGTCGATCCAATAATTCCCGCTGGGAAACGTCACCGCATTGCCTGTGTTGTAAACCCACACGGCCGAAAACGTCCACGCGTCGTTGTAATTGTAAATCGTCACGATGGAAATATCGTGTGTCCGGTCCTGGCGTGCAGGGAATGGCTGGCCGTTGTTGATGTCCGGTATTTGTTCCTCCGTGCGGGACAGCGTGTATGACAGCCAGCCGCTGAATTTTCCGAACGTCTTCCGAACGAGGAATTCCACCCCGTAGCTCCATCCCCTACCGTACCGGAGCAACGATTCCACCATCGGGTTCAGCTGGAGGTCCGCACCGTTCTTGTAGTCAATCAGGTTTTGCATATTCTTATAGTACAGTTCAACAGAAGCTTCATATTCATTGTCGTCGAAGTTTCTGAAGTATCCAATGTCCTCCTGATCGGCGTATTCCGGTTTGACGTTATTGCTGCTCGGAACCCACAGGTCACTGGGATTCGTCGTCGTGGAATTGGAAAGGAGGTGGAGATATTGAGATGTCCTTGTGTATGATGCCTTGACGGAGCTCGATTGATCGATGAGAAGGTTGACCGCCACTCGGGGTTCCAGACTTGTGAACGTCTTGATGAATTTGCCGGGCCCGTACACGGAAGTATCCTGCACGTCGCCGTTATCGTCGTACGTATAGATATGCCCCGGCCCGAGGAGACTAAACGTCGAGAATCGAAGTCCGTAATTCGCTTTCAGCCGGGGAAAGATATTCAGTTCCTGGGAAACATATGCCGCATTCTCAAGCGCATACCGATGTTCGATGGTGATGCTGTTGACTGAGCTTGCAGATGATGCGGTCACGGTGCCCGGCAGAAACGTGTGATAAATGGAGTTGAGGCCGAACCTTATTGTATTATCCGGGCTTCCGTAGTACTGGAAGTCCGTCTTGAAATTCAAATCCTGAATGCCGGAAGATATCTGAAACTGACTGGTTCCCGCTCCGACATTGTTCGCGTATTGGTAATTACTGAAAATAAACGAGGTGTTCGAGAACAGGTTTTCTGCGAACACGTGATTCCAACGGGCCGTGCCGGTCGCGTTGCCCCAACTGAAGCCAAAGGTGTTCGGGTAGTCGAAGTTGTCTCTCCCGAAATATCCTGACAAATACACGCGGTCATTATCACCGAGCGTGTAATTTGCCTTTGCATTCAAATCATAGAAGTACAGGCTCGCACGGTTAATGGTGGTGTCGCTGGACAACCGCAAGAACAGGTCTGCATACGTGCGTCTTCCCGATACGATGAAGGAACCTTCATCTTTGACGATGGGGCCTTCGAGCGTCAACCGAGAAGCAATCAAACCGATTCCACCGGTGCCACCGAATTCTTTCGAGTTACCCTCGTTCGTTCGAATATCGAGAACAGAAGAGAGACGGCCGCCATATTCCGCGGGAATCGCCCCCGTCATCACCTTCACGTCTTTGATCGCATCGGAATTGAACACAGACAGAAAACCGAGAAGGTGGGATGAGTTATAGACGGGCGCTTCATCCAGCACGATGAGATTTTGATCAATTCCTCCTCCACGTGCGTAGAACCCCGTGCTTCCCTCTCCTGCCGCTTCGATCCCCGGCAGAAGTTGAATCGTTTTCATGACATCTTTCTCACCCAGCAGCACAGGGATGGACTTCACTTCCTGCACTTCGAGCTTGTTGACACCCATCTCCGTGGACGTGACGTTTGTATTTCTCCGGTGTCCTGACACAACGACTTCCTGGACTTTGATCGGTTCCGGTGTGAGTTCAAAATTGATAGTCCGATCCCGGTCGAGAACTATAGAATCTTTTTTAGTCTGGTACCCAAGATACTGAACGAGAACTGTGTAGGTGCCCGCCGGTGCGCTCAGTGAATAAAACCCGTAAGCGTTGGAAGAGGCGCCGACATTCTTCAACTCCTGGACGACGATGTTGGCACCAATCAGAAACTCTCCCGTGTGGGCGCTTTTCACAACACCATCGAGCGTGTATCGGATTTGAGCTGTTCCATGAGAAGCTGTTAACGCAAGAGCTATCACGATTGGGGATAGGACCTTCAATCGCATTCGAGGCTGAGCGTTCATCGTTTCCCTCTCCATTGGAACTCTCCGGATCCTCGTCTCGGCTATTTCCACGAAAATGCTGCCGCCAACGTAAAACTCAGCTTGTCTTCGACTGGAATCATCAGGAGAGAGGGGCGATCAACTTTGAATTCGGTTAGCCCGATCGTAAAGGCTCCGAAGACATCCAAACGATTCGACTGCCATTGTGCGGTGCCTGCCATGGTGATTTCCTTTGTGACTCCGTGGAACGTGAGCTTGCCTGTCACGAAAAGACTGTCATCTTTTTGAACGATGGATGTGCTCGTGAACTCAACGTCAGGATACGTCAGAGCGTCGATCACTTCCATCGCGTGCGAATCACGGTTGGAGTTGCCACTGTCGAACGTCGTGACATCAACCTGCGCTGTAACCGTCTTGATTTCCTTCGTAGTTGGGTCGAGCTCAACCTTGTACTCCGGACTCAAGCTTTTCGCTTCGATCGCATGCAGAGGATGAACCAGCCGATAGGAAATCCAGCATTCACCCTGCAGGGTTTCGGCGATTCTCGGTTGTGCCCCGGTAATAGCCGCAGCAGCGAGAAGCATCAACAAGATAGGCAATGATTTCCTCATGGTCAGTTCTCCGCTAGAATGTCACAACAATCATCGACGCCGCCAAGGCACTCACGGTGACATAACCGGATATTTGGTGGAATCGTGCCTGGTTCAGATCGACGTACCTCCCAATTGGTCCCCGCTTGAGAATCGTGCTGCCAAGAATGGGGGTCACGACCATGCCAATGAAATGAACCCACGCGAGCGTTTTGTGAATGGTCGTCGTACTTATTTCGTCACGCCTGATCAGTGGAGGTGGCGACAACACGGCAAGAAGCCCCGTCGCCGAATAAAGCACGAAGGTCGATGTTACGAAGAACTGATGGGGGTTGCGATAGGGGTCATTCCTCTGTCCGCTGTTTGGATCAAGAAGAGATTTCTGCCCGTAGTACACTGCTGCGATCATGGAGGCCAGCGTCAGAAATCCACCAATTTGGTGCGCTGTGAGCATCGCGCGTCGAAGACTTAACTCGCTTTTTCGCACTTGCGGTGTGAGGGGAGAAGCGATCCCCGTCGTTCGTAGAATTCCGTTTTCACCCCACAATCCTTTTTCCATAAGACTCATGTTTTGTGGCAAGAGTCTACGAACGACCGAAGGAGGAAGTGAATCTTCTCTTGCCTTCAAAGGCGCAAGGTGGAACTGCAAATCCGTGTCTAAACTCGACGCAAACTCTTCCTGTCCAAACAACGATTGAGCACCTGCAACGGTAATGAATGCGAGAACAAGAAATGGTTTCATACGGTTTCTATCAATCAATTATGAATGTCCTTTTCAACGATCGCGAGTGCGAAACGTTTACCATCATGAAAAAACTCTCAGCGAACTCCCTGTCAAGGAGGTATTGTATTTCAGCAGGGGACTTGCTGCGGGGCCTTGAACAACCGATCCGCTTGTAGAGTACACTGATCCGTGCACAGGACAATAGAAATCATTGATGTTCTTGTCATAGACAACGATGCCTCCTGCGTGCGTGCAGTATTCGCTGACGGCAACAAATGTCCCGCCTTTGGTCTTTGCCACGATGACTCCTTGGTTGTAGATGTATCCGCCATCCGACTTCAAAGCACTGTAGGCAGGATTGGTTAAGTCCAGCGTGAAGTCGACGTTTGTAGGGGCCGTGGGACCATTGTTCTTCGGCTGACACCCACCAAAGCAATAGGTCAAGGCAAGGCCTGCGGAGGCTATACCCAACAACGAGAGAAATTCCTTTCTACTAATTGTTTCCATTTCAACCTTCCAGCTGTAGTACAACTTCAATTATCTTAGATTTAATTAGGAGCAGGGTAACGCACAACCATGGGAGAGCGGGAACAAAAAGCTAAAGCAGACTTATCAACGAGGTAAGTGTGGGATTCCTCTGAGGTTGACTGGAATTCTTTGAGTGGGGAAAAGCTTGTGATCGCTTAGTTGATCGACCATTAAGTCAACTTCCGTACCAGTGTTTGGCAATGAGCTTGTGTAGGTATCGTAACCACTTTCCTGCAATTTTAGTTCCTCGACGATTCGGTGTGTCTGAAAAACTCATCATTGAGCGGCTTACCGTGTACAGTTTATTGAGCAGCAGGCGTCATGGCAGTGCTCGTCCTTTTGCTGACAGCGAGACACAATGGTATCGCTCGCAATACATAGGTTCAGTCAGAATGGCTATTCGAAGTGTTTGATACGAGGCCAGACTTGCGAAACAGGTTCACGTGGTTCTCGCGCAACGTAGATGGGTATTTCACTCTCATAATTCATGCAGTACTCACACGAGAACAGCCCTGCGACGTCCACGTCGTGGAAGAATCCTTCCAACTCCCGTTTGCGCACCAGAACGCCGATATATGTCTTGACGGAATCTGGGGGTGGACCCCAGAAGTAATATGAATTGTGTGTTGTATAAACGGGTGGAAGGTCAAACTCCTTGCCATAAAACTCCAGCGCCCCTGCCTGCCCATAACTCCCCGTGATGATCACGCAGTTCTCGCGCAGGTCCGGGCGGAGATCGTGGTATACCTCTCCGACTTCCTTGGCCAAGTCTTTCCATCCGAACCGATCGGCCAGCCACTGAGGCAACGCTGACGACTTGCCGCGTTCGATCTTCATGGAAAAACCGATCGTGGACATGTATTGGACGAGGGTCGCCGGCGGAAGAATCGGCACCGCAATGGGCAGGTAGACCAGCCCTCCGAGGGTGAGCAAGGCCGTACCGGCAATCACCGGCCAGCGATGACGAATCCTCACTGCATATTGTTCGACCATGACCGCTCCCCCGGCAAAGAGAACTGTGTAGATCGAGGATATTCTGTCCGGGCGGCTCGATTCGCTGATAATCTCAAGCAATAGAAGTACAACGTAGCACCAACCGAATGCACGATACCTGCTGCCTGCCTTCGTTCCGAAGAAAAATACAAGGCCGAGCAGCCACAACGGAAGCGTAACCGGATTCGTAATCAGAATCTGGCTAAAAACAACTTCGATCGGCCCGGTGGGAATATTTTTGTACACCATGGCATTGCGGTAGAATTCAAGCGAAGGAAATCCGTTCACAATTTGCCACACGATATTCGGAAGGATGAGCACAAAGGAAATCAGCATAGCGGAGAGGAACGAGCGATTCCAGAAATACTTGCGCGCGCCGGTGAGGAGCATTCCAACACCAAGGCCAACCGCGTATAAAATTATTGTGTGCTTCGTCTCCAGACCAACTCCGAGCGACAGCCCGATGAACAACCAGAGCTTCATATTCTCTTCCTGGAGCAGCCGGATGGCAAAGTACACAATTGCTGTCCAAATCAGGACTTCAAACGCGTTCATCGAGTAGATCCCCCCGAAGATGAGGTACACGGGGACGATAATGGAAGCAAGAGCAGCGATACCCTGCGCTGCAGTTTTTCCGCCGAACCTCTTTGCAATGAGCCCGGTCAGGTAGGCAGTTGCACCCGCCGCCAGCGAAGGCAGGAAACGGAGTGCCGGGAGAGAATCGCCCAGCAGCCAGCGGTTGATCGCAAGCAGAAACACCGAGAGCGGAGGGTGATCGACGTACCCGAAGGCAAGGTGTTTGGAACAGGCGATGTAATAGAATTCGTCGATGAAATAACCATAGTCGGTAAATGCACTGACAAGGATATGCAGAAGAAATGTACTTAAGGCAAGAACAAGAAGAAGGATCGTGTCCTTCTGCATCGTTTGCAGGCGGGAAAGAATCTTGCTCTTCATAACCAAGGTCGCACAACGTTAGGAATGACAATTGATCTGCACGTCGACGAGGATGTTCACCTTCGCCAATTCACACGACCTCGGGTCATCTGTCAACTAAACTGACGGTAAAACATGACGGCCGTGATAACAAACCCAATTGCCGTAATGGCAGCGCGCACTTTCTTCTGCGGCACTTTCTGCGCAAAGTGGGCTCCGGAATATCCCCCGATCGTTGCTCCACAAGCGACGGCGAGGACAGCAGACCAAATGATGAGTCCGCTCACAATAAAATAAACTGCTGCCACGATATTGATGAGGAACCCGAGGATGACTTTGAGCGTGTTCATTTCATGGATATCCTCAAATCCCAGGACCCCGAGGGAGGCAAGCATCAATATTCCAATCCCCGCTCCAAAGTAACCTCCGTAGACAGCGACGCAAAACTGAAAGAATACTGCACCGTAAACCCATTTTTTTGTCCGTTGAGTTTGACGCGTTGCAGCAATGCGTGATCCAAAGAATCGTACGAACGTAGTCTGTGCCATGAAGAGAACAGTCGCAAACAATATCAGAAACGGCACCATCGAATCGAACATTTTTGTCGGGGTTTGCACCAAAAGGATGCCTCCGATCAACCCGCCAAGCAGACTGACCGGCACGAAAAGCTTCAGCCAGGGGACAATCTTCCCGATTTTATTCCGATAGCCAAGAGCACCGCCAAACGTTGCCGGAAGAAGCGCGACCGTACTCGTTGCGTTCGCAGGAATCGATGGCAAGCCAACATAAATAAGTGTCGGAAACGTGACAAGCGTGCCGCCGCCAGCGATTGCATTCATGATGCCCGCAATACAGCCGGCGAGGACAAGAATGACCATGTGGAGCATATCAAGAGACGTTGAGTGCATGCAGTCATCATAAGGCCAAAAAAAGTACTGAATCTCTTTGGGGATGTCAATTCGGGTTTACGAATATTTTTCGCCCACGATGGTCGGCGCCTGTACTTGTTACTTTCAGTTTTTTTCCGGAACCTATGGAAGCTAACCAAGAGACTATCACAGCGACCATAAGAGGCGAGTATGGAACAACGGAATTTAGGGACACAGGGATTAAAAGTGTCAGCTATGGGATTGGGATGCATGGGTATGTCAGAATTTTACGGAACTGCCGATGAAAAGGAATCGATCGCGACCATCCACCGTGCCCTCGATCTTGGAATAACGTTCTTTGATACGTCCGACATGTACGGCCCTCATAAAAACGAGGAACTTGTCGGAAAGGCGCTGAAGGGGAAACGCAATTCCGTCATTCTCGCGACCAAATTCGGAATAGTCCGCACAAAAGATCCGGCGGTCCGGAGCGTCAACGGCCGGCCAGAGTATGTAAAGCAATCGTGCGATGGATCACTGAAACGTCTTGGAATGGATCACATTGACCTTTACTATCAGCACCGGGTCGATCCGAACATCCCGATTGAAGACACAATCGGAGCCATGAGCGAACTTGTGAGGGCCGGAAAGGTTCGCTTCCTTGGCATGTCTGAAGCAGGCACGAAAACGATACGGCGCGCCTCCAACGTCCATCCTATCAGTGCCCTGCAAACGGAATATTCCCTCTGGACACGCGATCCCGAAGATGAAATCTTACCGGCCATCAGGGAACTGGGGATTGGCTTTGTTCCGTACAGCCCGCTGGGACGAGGTTTCCTGACGGCCCGATTCAAGAAGTTCGAAGACCTTCCAGCGGATGACTTCCGACGGAATTCGCCCCGCTTCCAGGAATCCAACTTCAAGAAAAATCTGGAGCTCCTGGCACACGTTGAGAACCTGGCTAAGAAGAAGGGGGCGACTGCAGGCCAAATCGCCCTCGCGTGGGTGCTGGCGCAGGGGAAGGACATTGCTCCAATTCCCGGCACCACTCGTCGCGATCACCTGGAACAAAACGTCGATGCAATCAAGATCGAGCTCTCGCGACAGGAACTCGACGAGATTGACACGATGATTCCGGTGGATTCCGCAAGCGGTTTGCGATATCCGGAATCGGGCATGAAAATGGTGAGCCTCTAGAGCCGTGGACGAGAACCCTTCAATGTAGCAGTTGTGCTCTCAGTATACATTGAGTCCGGAGACAAACAGTACAGAACAAACCTTTTCGTCCACGTTTCTAGCAACGCGCGGAATGCGATTGACCCGCTGCATTCGCGTTCGACAAATTGAAAATGCAGAGAGCTTTCACGTTGCCCGCTCAATCGCACGTGACATCTTGCGATTCCTTCCCCGCAGGCACATCCCTCTGGTTTCTTTTTTGCCTCCAATGATGAAGAGAGACTCGGTGTTCGAAAATCACTCGAAGTAACAGCTGTCTGGATTTGATTTTCCGAAATACGAGAAGGAATTTCCTCCAGCCAATTTGTAACACCGGCGACAACTCCTCGTAAGTAGAATTGAATCCCCGAAGTTCTTCAGTTCATACATCATTCTGACAGGAGGACACCATGAGAGCATTTCTCATAGCAAACGTCCTCTGCATCGCCGCGTGCGGGATCGTTGATGCCGGGAGTAAGGAGGCACAGAGGACTCTGACGAAGGTACGGGTGGAGCGAATCGAAAAAGACCTTATCAACGCATTTCGCAGCGATATCCCGGGCTTACAAACAAGTGCTGCGACGACGTTGCTCCAGGTTCGCAAAGAAGTACCAGAGTACAGCTGGTCCAAGTGCATCATTCCCCTTCTGCGCGTGGTGAATGATGAGAACTCCAATCCTGACGCGCGCATTGCTGCCGCACTCGTTCTCTACGAGCTAAAGTCTTCACACGGCAATTTTTCAATTGTTCAGAATGCACGCTTTTCATCGAACGCCCGGGTCAAGCGCTTCTGTTCGATGCTTGCTGCATACCATCGTTTGGACTAAGACACTCCGTGACGTGAGCCTGCGTTTCGCTTTGCACGCCCTAACGGCGGAAGTCGGAGAGATTTCCGCCGTCGTCTGTGTACTCCAGTAGGAAATCTCTCTGCACTTTCCTGGCACATTCGCTATCCCTTCAATTGTCCGTGTGGTGTGGTCTGCTTGAGCAAATCAAGCAATGGTTGGCTGACGATGGAAAAATTGTGCGGGAAAAGTAACGGACTTATGGAGAAGCGATCGTTCGCAGCAGCTCGTCGACGCACACGCCAGCGTCGTACCGTTTCAGAGCATCCTTCCGAGCGGCCCGGCCAAGTGACAAACGCAGAGAGGGATTCTTCAACAGGCGAATCAAAGCATTGCTGGTCGATGCCACGTCACGAGGTTCGACCAACAAACCTGTCTTATCCCCTGCTACAATTTCCGGTACTCCGCCAGCGTTGGTGGCAATCACCGGTCGCTGCATTGCCATCGCTTCAATGATAACAAGCCCGTATGTTTCCGAGAACGAAGGAAGGACAAACACATCGAGGGCTGCAAGGAGTCGTGGAACATCCTCAGTGAACGGCAAAAATGTGACCCTTTTTTCAATCCCGAGTTGACGGCAGACCGTCTGAAGATGGGCTTTGTAGCCGCGTTCTCCGGCGGTCTCATCACCAGCCAGCACGAAGTGAGCTCTTGGTAATTTCCGCCCGACCGAAGGGATCGCTCGCAACACGATTTCTTGACCTTTCTGTGGATCAAGACGACCAACGACGCCGACAAGAAGAGCCTTATCCGGAAGTTTGAAGAAAGCTCTGGCATTCGATTTCGAGTATCGCGCAGGATTGAATCCGTCGATGTCAATCCCCAACGGCACGACGGATATCTTTTGGGCGGGAACACGTGTGAACGCAACAACATTCTTTTTCATCCCTCCAGTAAGTGTTACCCAATGCGAAAGCTTCGAATACAACCACGTGTGCACGAGATCGCGCTTGTTGTAACCGGAATCCATCTGCTGGTAAAAGACCAATTTCGTGTCTTTTGCAACCATCGAAGCCAGGGCCGCCAGATGGATGTCCTTCGATTGCATCAGGATAGCAATGTCAATCCGACGTTCCCTGAGAATTCTGCCGAGGCGCACAGTTGTAAGAAGATCTCCGTACTTGAACAACGGTTCGGCCGCCTCGATGGTCAAGCCTGACTGTCGAGCTCGCTGTTCAAGGGGCGATGACGGCGGAACGATTACCAGGGAGTCGGTTGCCCGATCACGAATTGCTTTTGCAAGACGGAGCGTTGTGAGCTCAAGTCCTCCCAGGGAACGGGAAAAGCAGATGAGAGCGATTCGTTTGCCGAGGAGTGCGGACCTCGCCGGCGGGTTGCGCTTACGAACCATTTGTATTCAAGCGTTGGGAGGAACGAATGTGTCCACCGAAAATAGCAATTTTTCCCATCAAAACACGCGGAGGATGAACAATGACGGCAAACGTTCCTGGTGCCGATCTCCTTTCTCGAAGGGCGGACTCGAGTTACCTTCTGCCCGGCTTTTCTTTGCCGAGCGGATGGTCGGAGAAAAGTAACTGAGAAGTTACGACAATTTGGTCTTGCTCGAGGTGCAAGTCCTGCGAAACGGGCGCGATATAGATTGTCTTCTTTGCACCCCCTGGCAGAGCAACATCGACCTGTGGCTCGACCGGTTGGGGCCCTGCAAATTCGAACTGGGGTCGATAGAATTTTGCTGCGTCGACATTCGTGATGTGAATCTTCCTGCCGAAGATTTTCGTGTACACCTCGAATTCGGCTTGAAGGACCTTCATGGAAATCCTGTTCGTCTCCGGATGATATTTTACTTCGACGTCTCCGGCAGCGACCGATCCGTACGAAAGAGGGCCGACTTTCACATTGGCGTCGGCAATGAACTGAGCCTGGTTGTGTTTCAATTCAATCCTGGCATTGCGCAATGTCCAGGTGTAATTCCCCTTTATGCCGAGTACTTTGAACTGCTCCGTTCCGCTTATCGGTCCCACTGCGTTCAAGAATTTGTTCAGCGTACTCTGATGCACAACGACGGATGCATCTGATGGTTGTGCATTTCCGAATTGAATGAGCCCTGCGAACGCAATTACGACCACAACAGTAGATCTCATGACGTCTCCTTTGTGATGAAAGTCCAAACATCCGAACAGGCGCACTGGTTTCCTGGTTCCACGACGCTGAGTGGCGTTCTTTGAACAGGCGCGCACGCCGACACCTTCAGAAGCTACAAACTCATGCATAGAAATCAAAGAGTATCATCGCTCTCACGGTCACTGAATCGCCGGCGTACCTCAAGACTCCGAACCTGGACTGTAGTACAGATTTCAATTCGAAAGTCTCGTCCATCGAGCGGCTTGTTTACCCTTTCCCGGCGCAGGCATTAAACCATCCGAGCAGGAAATTGTCAAATTCTTGTGGCGAGGTGGGCCTCCGGCTCACGTTCGAACCGAATTACCGGAATTGAACGGTCCTTGCGGCGTCGGCTTGTTGCATCGACCTGGCGACAATCCTTATGTTGACCGCCCGGCAATAAAATTCCCGGACGAACGTCTGCTCGAATCGCAGAGAGGAAGAAAGAATATGAGCAAAGGGTTGGCCGGCGTTGTGCTTGCAATACTTTTGACAACAACGACGCCTCGCTTTTCCCTTGGTCAATCAACATCCGATTCCGTTGCTATTCAGTTCCAGTCGCCCATTGCTGAAGCCCGCTACGTTCTGCCAACCGCCACCGTCATCATCCGTCCTTCCGCAGCTATCGATCCCTCAACCCTGAATTCAACTTATCTTTTCAGGGTTGCAGGATCGATCACCGGGACTCATTCCGGCACGACGCTTCTCTCTGACGATGACCACGAAGTGATTTTCAAGCCAGACGTACAGTTCGCCTATGGTGAGACCGTCGCTGTAGTGTTCGAAGGAAGTTTGCGAACGATGTTGGACCATCCAATCGCTTCGACGCATTTCAGATTCTATGTTGGGAAAGAGATTCCCAACGCCGGGCAAGGGTCTCCAAAATTCTCAGAGGATCCGTTGGGTCATTTTCGTGCAGCAGAAGATTTGCCGGAGACGATCCACCAAGCGGGCCCGTTCCGCGATACCGAAATCAACGATACGCTTCCACTGGATTTTCCACACATCACAACTTCGCTCACCGGTGAGACAGCCCCCGGATACATTTTTCTTGCAAACAATCCCACGGCGTCATCGAGCCCATACCTCATGATCGTCGACAATGACGGAAACCCGGTCTTCTATCGGAAAATGAACGGGTGGTGCATCGATTTCAAAATCCAGCCGACAGGACAGCTGTCGTACTACGATCTGTCGACGGGCAAATTTTATCTCACGGATTCATCCTTCACGATCACCGACAGTATTTCGTGTGGCGACGGGTATGCGACCGACGCCCACGAACTACGATTCCTTTCCAACGGTCATGCGTTGCTGCTGGGTGATGATCCTGAACAAGTTGACATGAGCTCCATCGTTCCGGGAGGAAATCCATCCGCCATCGTGACGGGGATTATCATCCAGGAATTGGACAGCCAGAGAAACGTCGTGTTTCAGTGGCGCAGCTGGGACCATTTCCAGATCACCGATGCCACACACGAGGATCTCACGGCCGCCACCATTGATTATGTGCACAGCAATGCCCTTGAGCTCGATACCGACGGCAATATCCTTCTCTCCAGCAGACATATGGATGAGATCACGAAGATCGATCGGACAACGGGACAGATCCTCTGGCGATGGGGTGGCAAACACAACCAGTTCACGGTGCTCAATGACTCCATCGGTTTTTCACATCAACACGCAATCCGTCTGCTGCAAGATGGCGACCTCGTCCTGTTTGACAACGGGAATTTCCACACTCCGAATTTCTCTCGCGCGGTGGAATACAGCTTTGATGAAACCCAGAAGACGGCAACGCTCGTGTGGCAGTACCGTAACACACCCGACATCTACGGAAGTGCCATGGGATACGTACAGAGATTGCCGAACGGCAATACGCTCATTGGCTGGGGAACCGGGTCGACCGCCGTGACCGAGATCGCGCCAGACGGGTCAAAGGTGTTTCAACTCTCGTTCGATCCAGGCATATTTTCCTACCGAGCATACAGGTTCGTATGGAACCGGAATACGACACTTGCCGCACGAACCATCCCTTCAGGGACCTCGCTGTCACAGAATTATCCAAACCCTTTCAACGGCGAGACAACGTTCCAGATCGATCTCGCGAATCCCGCAATGGTGACGTTCAAAGTGTATGATGTGCTAGGGAGAGAGGTAATTTCCGTGCTGGACAATGATCGGCGCGATGCCGGTCTTTATTCGGAGACTCTCGATTTTTCGCGCTTGCCGTCGGGCGTCTATTTCTGTCGACTGACGGCGGATGCATTTTCGGAAACCAGGAAGTTGCTCCTCACGAAATAAGTGAGGAATGGGCAAAACGTCAGAGGTCAGACGAATCACGTTCAGCGCGGCAAACTCTCCCACGTTGAATGTCGGGCCTTACCCCTCAGACAGAACGATGATGCCTTTCTTCTGGCCTCTCCCTACCCGGAGTTTTTCGTGAAAGGAGAATTACTGAGCAAGCGTATCTTGTGCGACCAACTTTACTTTCATCCACACGTCCAATGGTCCGGCTGCTTCTCTTGATCCTGCACCATACCCTCCGCGACCACCCCTGCCACCGCGACCACCACGCATGCCTCCGCCTTCAAAACCTCCTTGTTCACCCCCATCTCCGTTTTCACCCTCTCCGTGTTCCTCGCCTTCTCCTGACGGTTTTCGTTGTGCACGAGCCTGAGCCGTTTCCAAGCCGAGTCCAATGACGTTTCCGACTTTCGAGCGAACGGCAAACGGATATTGATCCCCTTCTGTGAACGGCACTTTCAGTTCATAGACAAACGAATTTACGTTGAAGGTGTATTTCGCCTGAATGCCTCCGGTTTCCATGATTTGCATGCGATGACGATCGTCTTTGCCGGGACCAAGGATTTCAAGCTCCGTCGGAGGCGTACTGAACCGTTCGGCAGGCTCATTCGTCGCGTCGTCCGTCCCCGTTCCTTCCGATCTCTTTCCGCGGGCGAACATCCCCCCCATCGGATAGTGTATCCCGAATGTCTCATCATCTCCGCCTTTTGCATCAAACCAGATGGTAAGCCCCCTCATCAAACTCATCGCCAGCGGGCGGTCATTCGTGGCAAGAAGCACATACACAAAACTGCTATCGTTGACAAACCCGATCACCAATTTGTTGTCATCGATCAAATATGTGTGATCCCATTCGGTGTTGTTTCCGTCGACCACTACCCGATGTTCAGGCCAATGACTGGGAAGGTGCATGGTCGTACCGCAGCCGGCGCTCAGGATCCCCGTGATCAGATAGAGCAGTGGCAAACCACGGAATTTATACATTGACATTTCCTCTTTTAGTTTTTCAATTCGTTGGTTTTCGTGGAGTTGGCCCAGCGGAAATGTAATAATTACTGCTCACATCTACCAATGTCTTGCTGGGCAGCGCACCGGAACACATCGCGGATTCGACTCGCTATTCCAATACTACCGAGAAATAGAGACTATCGCTTGCAAAGGCACTGAATATCCCGAGGCCGTTGTGGACATTGGACAGCGGTTCGTTGAGAGAATACGTATCCTGCTGTCTCGAAAGGTACAGGTCTGCGTACTCCTTGTTGACGTGATAAAGTCTCAAAACTTGCTTTCCCGTATAGAGAATCGAGTTGTTGTTAATCGTGTACGAAGCCTCGTTTGACGGATTCGAGACAAAGCGGCGCGCGAACAGAGAATCATTTCTGAGGAGTTGTCGTGTTGAATCGATGCTCTCAATGACCACATAGAAATAGTCTGCATTGGGGTTCGACCACGTTACCACGGCCGTATCAAGACCGACGATGGAGAGCCGCCTCCCAAATCGCGTCTCAACGGTGTCTTGCTGGAATCTTACGGTGTTCGTCGAGAGCATCACTTGCTGAGGTTGCGTGGGCACGATGGTTTCTGCTGTGACCCGCTGACCGTCGTAATCAACCTGAATGGTGAAATCATCCCCCGTCGCAACAGAGAGATTGTTTCCGGGATAGTGATAGAAACCGGGTTGTGCCGGGTTCGCGGTGAGCGTGTAGCTCGTCCCTCCTTTCGTCAACACGACCGATGCATTTGATATCGGCGGGTCTACAGTGTCAGTTGAAACAATCGAAATACTTGAGGTAAGTTGGATGTTTTGGACAGGCTGGCCGGCATACAGATAACCTCTTAGGACAATCTGTGTTTCATTCGGGATGACAGGATTATTATTGCAGCCTCCGGCCAACAGACCAAGAACGAGTACGATCAGACTGCGCCGTATGTTTATTTGGGTCATATTCATTGAAAATCCACTTGCACAAAGACCGTCGGAGTCAGCCCAAGCCCCTTCACTTCGGTGATGTGGATAGGATTGCTCGTCAGATCGTACTGATAGTAAGCGATGTTCGTGTAATTGAGAAGGTTGAAAGCTGAGAGACCGACAATCCAATGAGAAGAATTCTCATCGCCGAATCGCTTGGAGACACTAAGATCGAGACGCTGATACGGGGGTAGCCGGTATGCATCCATAGCACTGACGTGGGTGTACTGATACGTCGTGCTGTCCAGAAGAGTAATTGTGTACTGGCTGATCGGCGTTGTGTATGGCGTCCCTGAACCATAGATGAACGTCGAAGCGACTGTCCAGTTGTCGCCAAGCGAGAGGTTCCCGACGATCTTAAGCTCGTGGGTCTGGTCTTGTTCGGCCGGGAAGGGATTACCGTCGTTGAGGGCCGGAAAAACATCTTCTGCCCTTCCCAGCGTGTAGCTGATCCAGCCATTGAGAGCTCCTATTTTTTTCTGAAGGAGAACGACGATGCCCTTCGCCGTCCCCGAACCGATATAGAAGGCATAAAGATCGTCCGCCGCATTCCTATAGCGCTGACTAAATTCGACAAGATTGTTCAAGACTTTGTAGTAAGCGTCGATGTTGACAAGATAGTCCTGGTCTTCCCACGCTCCACCGACTATGTAATGGTCTGCAATTCCCGGAGGAATCTGGTCGTCAGCCAGGATCCAGAAATCGCGGCTCCCTTCCGTAAGATCCTGATTGATGATGCGGTTGGAAAACTGATGATAAATCCCGTAAGCGCCTTTGACGGAGAATTCTGTTGTCAGCGCGTACCGCCACGAGAAGCGGGGCTCCAGAAAATACTGATTGGTAAGCGTATAATCGGTTGCACGCAGGCCCGCCGTGATTTCCAGGGGGGGTATGATTTCCCACCTATCCTGTGCGTACACAGCGGCTTCCGTCGATTGCTGATTCAGGCCAAGAATACGGTTCAGCGATTGATTAAAGATTGTATTTGCCGACAGCGAGTAGGTGGCATTTGTCCGGGAGATTTGTGTGCCGAACGAGATATTATTATCTCCGGCAAGCGTCAATTGATTGTCGAGGCGGAGCGTCATATCGTTGATGCTGTTATCTTCTTCGGTCGATTGTGCGTTTTGGATGGTGCTGTTCGGATTGCTGCGGTCGATCTGGTAGTGGTATGCGCTCGTGTATTTATCCGAAGATACAACCAGATTAGAATAGAACCTGCCACTCCATTGATGAAACCACTTGAGACTTCCGCCGACATTTTCCTGGCGTGTGTCATCCACCATCGAAGGAAGATTGACAGCAAACGTCGAATTCGCGAGACCTTGGGTACCAGCCTGTTGGGACTGATTGAGATCATCCAGACTATTGTAGAGACTCGCCGAGACAATATCGTCGGGAGTGAGGTTGTAGGTCAACTTCGAGTTCAGATCATAGAACATGGGCGTTGGTGTCACCTGGCTGGAAAATCCGCCAAATCGTTGACCAGCCCTTCCCCCGCCAAAACCCCGGGGAGCGCGAGTGGAAGAGGAGGAGCCAGTCAGAAGATCGGTGAGCGATGTATACGCTCCGGTCGAAATGATATCCGAGTATGAGCGGCGGGCCGCAATGAGGAATGACCCCCGGTCAAACAGCGGGACTTCCACGATTGCATTGCCACTCAGAAGATTGAGTCCGGCGCCAGCGTGAAAATTACTCGGGTCTCCCGATTTCCCCGACATGTCGATGACGCTGGAAAGCCGACCGCCATACATGGCGGGGAATCCACCTTCGTAGAACTGCACATCTTTTACCGCATCCGGATTAAACGCACTGAAGAACCCAAAAAAATGATCGACGTGGTACACCGTCATGCCATCAAAGAGTACGAGATTCTCATCGGGAGTACCTCCCAGAACATTCAAACCCGAGGAACGATCGTTCGTTCCACTGACGCCCGGCAACAGCTGCATCGACCGGAAGATATCCGGTTGCCCCGCATTTGGCAAAGTAGCAAGCTGCCTGGGAGAGACCGTGGAAAGACCCGGGGTATTCTCTTGCTTCATAATCGCCGGCACTTCCCCCGTCACGGTGACGCCCGGCACTTGGATATCCTGAGGCGTAAGCTCAATCACTATGTACTCGGATTTGTCGTACCTGTCGACGGTGAATTCGCCTATGGAATAGCCGACATATCGAGCCTGGATAACGAACGTCGAGTCGGGGACCGTAGGGAGATCGAAGAAGCCTTCGAGGTTTGATTTTGTCCCGATGGGACTCCCTTTGATAATCAGGGTGGCGTTCGGCAATCGCTCGCCGCTCTGACTATCCTTCACAACTCCCTGGATTTCACGTGACTGGGAATGCAACGGAGCGCTGCCCAGGCAGATCCCCAACAGAAGACGGATGAACTTCTTCGATGAGGGCCAAGGTTTTTTTCTAAGATCCCTCATACACTCTCGCTTTCGCACGACCGATTATTCACGACCAAGATTGTGTTGTGCCAATCGCACTTTGAAGTACTGGCTGAATGGCTTCGTTTGACCACTCTGGCCAGACCTGTTTCCACCATATCCGCCCCCGCCGAACCCACCACGACCTCCATAGCCTCCCCGCCCGCCGAAGCCGCCACCACCTCGTCTTCCGCCACCTTCTCCTGAACCTCCGGACGAGCGCCCCCCTCCGCGGGTGACCGAAGTCTCCATTGTGACGCCAATGGTTGTGCCAGGTCTCACCCCGATCGTGAATGGAAGATATCCACTGCTGGTGAGAGGGACTTTCAATGTATAGGTAAGGGTGTCGTGAGAAGTCTGAAAGCGCGCGTCGATGCCCGTGGCTTCTGCGAACGACATGCGATGAAACTCACCCGGATCAGGACCGAGAACCTCCAGATCGTTGACCGGCACAAAGATGCTGTCACGATGCTGCGGAACCTCCGGTTGTTCGCCGCCCCACCTGCCACGCTGATAACCACCCGACCCGCCAATTCCCAGCGGAAAGCGGATCCCGAAATTCTTTTGCTCACCACCGTCGCGATCGAACCAAAACGTGAGTCCTTGCCGTATGATTTGCCGTTCAAGATCGCGATTTGTCGTCTCCATCCTCACATACAGATAGTCATCATCGTTGAGCACCCCGACGTACGTCAGCTTATCATCAAGGACCATCATCGTGTCGCGCCAACTTGCCCCCTTCCCATCAACAGGTGTGTCGGCTTCCCGCCATCGGCTTATGAGTTTCAGCGACGAGCAGCCTGCCAGAACCGACACAAGCACAACGGTAACGACGTTGACGGCAAATCGTGAAGTTCGCTGGCGGTGATGTACTTTTCCGACTATCATTGCTCCTCTCCCGTATTGATTTACAGTGTGCGATTTCAAGATTTGCAATTCCCGTACCACTGAACCGCCCGAAGAAGTTCATTCGTCAGGCTACAGATTGTTCAAAGAAAATTCGAATTCCTTAGTGAAGGAGTGCACAATAGTCTACACACACCTCTGTGACACTGTACAGACTAAGCACCGTGCGATCGTCACACATCCATCAGGTCTTAAAAAAAATCCAACTTTGCCAGCCTACCACGACTACCTCATTCCGGCAATTATCGGACCGTGTACGTGAACACGAGGATGACATATTGGCGGAGAACATTGTTTTGCGTGTCCTGGATGTACGTGTCTGTGACCGTTCGACTGATGTTCTTATTCTGATTCAGGATATCGGTGGCAGTCAATCTCAGCTCGCCACGATCGTCCTTGAAAAATTTCTTGCCGAGACTGATATTCCACAAGACAATGTCCTGATCATATCCTGCACTCAAACCGTTGGTAAGCGTGTTGCTCACTTCATTCCTGAACACCACCCCCTTCCAAAAAATCAGATTCAGCTTCAGACTGGCGACATGACTGTAGTAATTGCTGTTGAGAGTCTGGTCGAGCGTATTGCGCGCGATATTATAGTTGCCCGTGTATGACAATGTGAAATCGACATCCTCGCTGATATTGCTGCTGAGGACGCTTCCGACGGTCATCGTGGAAGTTTTGGAGAAGTTTTCGAAATCATTGACCAGTCCCGGTGTATGGGCATAACTGAACCCGGAACTCAGATTCAGTACGCTTTTGAAGAAGGTCACAGGAAGACTATACGTCAAGAACGTGCTTGCAGTCCACGAGTCATCAAGGTTCACCGGAACGACGAGCTGCGTGCCGGCTTGCTGAAGGACACCGCCGGTCAATATCGAATCCCGTTGCGCTGTTGTCGTGGAATTTGCGATGTAATGATCCGTACGCTGGTACGATGCGAGAAAAAAGAAGCTCTGGGCTCTCGTTGCGTCGGTGATCGAATACCGGGACACAATCGTGCTGTTGTAGGATTGCTGCAAATCTGGATTGCCGGTCGTAAGGACAAGTGGATTCGAGTTATCCACGACGTTCTGCAGCTGATTGATCGAGGGGGATCTCGTCGACGTCCGGAAAAAGACCCGCCAGTTGCTGTGGTCGGAAATCATGTAGTTCATGTTCATGGAAGGAAGCACACTGTAAAATGTCCTTTCGACCGTGTTGGAAAGGGGGAAAGTCTGGTTTCCCTGGAGTGTGCTTCGTTGATAGGCCACATTCGCCATCAAATTGAATCCCGATCTTCGCACGAGGAAGCCGATCCCGGCGTTCTGGGCAGTGCTCGTGTTATCGTAGGAGTTCGTCAAGCTCGTGTCAAGCGCTGTGAATTGCTGCGAGAACGGGTCGAAATTGAATTTTCGGTTGTCCGACGTGCTGTACGAGATAGAAGGATTGTAATTTAACTGCAGCAAACTGTACATCCCAACGGGCTCTGTGTAAACGACCCGCGCCGAAAGGCTCGACGTGTTCGTGAGCAAACCGGAATGCTGGTCAACCGTGTCGTTCAGATTTCCCTCTCCTTGGTAGTATTCTGCGAGCGATTGAAGGCTGCCGGATCCCTGTTTGTGGCTGTAGCTGATCCCAAGATCTGCGGAAATCGTCCTGCCGGGCGTCTCGAACCTATGCCGAAGGACAAGGTGATTCGTTAGATTCTGGCCGGTGGTTGATCCGGCATTGTTCTCGTTCGCTTGATTGATCAGCTGAGTCGGTGTCAGTGCGTTTTGTCCTGTGAGCAGACTCGTTTGGTTGTTGTTCTGGAAGTAGAGTCGGGGGAGATCAATCATCGAATTAGATGAATCGAGGGAATAGGTAATACGCGCATCATACCGGTGATTGTAGTTTTTGTTTTCTGAGTTCGATGTCTGATTGTACAGGTTGATGGAATCCTGAGTCGCGAAATATTGTCGGTTGAGGCTTTGGTCGTTATTATTGTCGGTGCCATTGAAAAAATAACTTTGATTCAGCTGAAGACCCTTTGCCCAGGTATCGGAATAATTTGCACCAAACGAATTTGTGGACGTGATGCCGCTCTGCTGTCCGACAAGAAAATTGCCCAGTGAGCCTCCAAAATTAAATCCGCCGCCAATACCGCCCGCAGGTCCGCCTCCGCCGCCAAATCCACCTCCTCCGCCACCCCGTCCGCCTCTCCCACCTCCACCCGCCCGCCTCCCGTTGACGCCTCCGGCAAAGAACCCGCCGCGCTGATTGTTGGTGTTGAGAACTCCCAGGAGGTCCTGAGTAGAAAAATTCTGTTGGTCGATATTGTTGGAAAGGGCGATGACAGAGACCCTGGTATCTTCGTTCAGGTAGTTGGCGCTTCCTCCCGCGATGTATTTGTCCTCATCCCCATACCCGGCATAAGTCTTGCCGAACTCGCCGTTGCGCTTCTCCCGCTTCAGGATAAAATTTACGGTCTTTATGGACTGCCCGTCATCAAAGCCTGTGAATTCTGCCTGGTCGCTCATTTTATCGAAGACCTGGATCTTCTCGATTGCCTCCGCCGGTAGATTGCGAAGCGCAATAGTCGGATCGCCGCCGAAGAACGGTTTTCCATCGACAAGAATCTGCTGGACGGTTTCTCCGTTCGTCGTCACGGTGCCGGAGCTACTAATGGTTATGCCGGGCATTTTTTCAAGGAGGTCTCCTGCGTCAGCGTCGGGATTGGTTTTATATGCTTTCGAGAGAAATTCGGTTGTGTCCGCTTTTTGGACCGCCGTCGGCATCACCCCTTCGACAACTACTTCGTTGAGGGGAATGACCCCACGCGACATCAGCAGATCGCCGATGTTCTCAAGAGAATGGTCCACGTGGACAGTTTTGCGGAGCTTTTCATAACCTATCGACGACGCTTCGAGGATATAGGTTTTGAACCCCAAGCTAAAGAAAACGAACTTGCCATCCTTGTCTGTGGAGGCAACGTGGATGTCCGTCGTGTCTCGTTCATTGACAAGTTTGACGTACGCACCGACGACAGGGCCCTTCCGTTTGCTTCCAACGATCTCCCCCTGTAAGATGGCATTCTGTGCATACGCCGAAAGCGGCACAAGCATTAGAAAGAACGCCAGTATGGATTCTTTGGTGCAAATGCGTTTCATGCAATGGCTTGTGCGAGGTTTAGACTGTGGATAAGACTCTGATTTGCGGCAAGAGTTTCGCAGAACAATGGAATTTTCTCGAATAACCCAGCGGATACCATTAAACTTCTGCTTTCGTGATGCGTCTAATGCTCCCTTTGAAACACGTTGCTGCCCAGCCTTATCCAATGTGGCTGATTCCATTTTCTGAACCATTTTGGATCAATCGCTGTTCTGAAGGAGGCCACATACAGAATTCGGCTCGCCTTATACTCCTCTTTGAGAATCTTCATCGCCGCCCAACTCATATGACGATTGAATCAACATCTGCTACAGGCGCCGATCAGCGTCTATCATTCATGCTCTTGACCGGTTTGATGGTCGGGACTCTGGATGGAACCGCTGCCATCCTCGACTTCATCCTCAGTTACCGCGGGAGTCCTCTCGTTGAATTTCAGTACATTGCAGGCGGAATTCTCGGGGTAAACACGTTCACGGGAGGATTGCCCACAGCTTTGCTCGGAATCGCACTTCACTATTTTATTGCCATATCCTGGACGGTTCTGTTTTTCTTGTCATACCCGAGAATGAAAGTGCTGAGAGCACATTGGTTCCTCGTCGGCGCTCTCTATGCAGTCTTCATCTGGGTTGTGATGAACCTCGTTGTCCGGCCGCTGAGCCTGGTCCCCCACATCCCGTGGACGACATTCAAAGTCTTCAAGAGCGCCGCCATTCTTGTTCTCGTGGTCGGACTGCCTATTGTCTTCACGGTCAAAAAATACTACGCATCCCGGGAAAGCCTGTTGAACCCGCGTGCCGCACATCCAGGGAACGAAGACGGTTCCTACGAGCGCGAAAAACCTCCCGTGCCCTAATACGATTGTCGACAACGACTACCTTGGAAGTTTTCTGCTTGAGAATACGGCGCGAATGCATTAGATTTCTTCGTTTCAAATTGGACGCTCCCCGCGCTGTCACGGGGCTCCATCCACAGGCCGGAAAACATGACTCTGGACTTTCACCATCACTTATCACAAGAGGCGGAACAATGAAACTTCTCGATCGCACCGCAACCACATTGCTGGTTCTTCTTCTGGCAATTCTGTTCGCAGCCAACCTCAACGCCCAGGAAAAAGCGCGCTTCAAGAACATCCGTGAAGTCTTGATGGCGGGAGGACAACTTGCCGGCAAGGGCGGACCGCGAAGCCTCAACTGGATAGACAATGGAAATAGGTATTCGTACATCACCGTGAACGACTCCACGCGGCGCGAGGAAATCCGCACCTTCGATCCCCGATCGGGAAAAGACGAGCTGCTCTTTGATGCGGAAGGTGTGACATTCCCTGACACGAACGAGCCGTTCAGTTACCAGTCATTTCGATGGGCACACGATTCAAAACACATACTATTCCAGACACGGTTTAAGAAACTGTACCGGAGGTCCGGAACGTCCGATTACTTTGTCTACTCGCTGGCGGACAAGAGTCTCCAGATCGCAGCGAAGGATGCAATGACTGCAGAGCTTTCCCCGGATGGTTCGATGGTAGGATATGAACGAGACGGAAATATGTTCGTTTATGATTTCGAAACAAAAAGCGAGACGCAGTTAACAAACGACGCCACGAAGGACATCTTCAACGGTCATTATGATTGGGTTTACGAAGAAGAATTCGGGAAGGCACAAGCGTGGAGCTGGTCGCCGGACAACAAGTTCATCGCCTACTGGCAGTTCGATGAAAGCCCCGTCCCCATCATTCAGATATCGAACTACGAGGGTCTTCACAACGAGTGGGAGAAAATCCCCATTCCTCAGGTCGGTGACCCAAATCCGAAAGTGAAAATCGGTGTTGTCGATGTAAAATCACACAAAACGGTTTGGCTGGATCCCGGAGAATCGGGAGACCTCTACATTCCAAGGATCTACTGGACGGGTGAGCCCAACACACTGGCGATGATCGTGCTCAACAGGCTTCAGAATGATATGAAACTCTTTTTCTTCAACGTCACAAATGGCGAGCGCCGGCTGGTGATGGAAGAAAAGAACGATACGTGGGTAGCGATTTTCAATTTCTACACACGCGTTGACGATATGATGTTCTTTCCGGAAAAGACGCGCGAGTTCTTCTGGATCTCCGATCGAAGCGGTTACTACCAAATCTACCGGTACGCGTACGACGGAAAACTTATGAACCGAGTCACGGACGGCGCGTGGGATGTCATCAAAGTAATCGGGATCAATCCCGAAGACAGGACGATCTACTACACATCCGCCGAGGCATCGCCGCTTGAAGAACAACTCTATTCAATCCGGTTCGACGGGAAGAAGGAAAAACGACTGTCGAAGGTTACCGGATATCACCAATTCGACATGTCGCCGAATTGCAGATACTATGTCGATACGTACTCGAACGTCAGCGAGCCACGGCAGGTCGAGCTGTGGCGTACGGAAGGCACGATGGTCAGGAGACTGGAAGACAATGCATCGGTCACGAAGTATCTCGAGACGCACGAATACTCCCCGCGCGACCTGTTCAGCTTCACAACGTCGGACGGAGCAAAACTCGACGCTTCCATGGTGAAGCCTATTCCTTTCGACGGATCCAAGAAGTACCCCGTCGTCCTCGGCATCTACGGCGGTCCGGAGTCGCACTCGGTCTACAACTCCTTCGATTTCTCGGCGTGGGATCAGTGGCTTGCCCAACAGGGATACATCGTCGTCGACGTGAACAACCGGGGCAATGCAAACTATGGCAGCGCTTTCATGAAGGTGGGTTACAAGAATCTGGGGTATTGGGAGAGCCACGATTTTGTCGAGACGGCACACTACCTTGCGACGCTTCCGTATGTTGATGCCACAGAAATGGCGATCATGGGGACGAGCTATGGCGGGTACAGCACCGTCTACACCATGCTTACGCATCCCGGAGTCTTTAAAGTGGGCATAGCTAATTCCGCCGTAACAGACTTTCGCTTGTACGATGATATTTACACTGAACGATACATGGGTTTGATTCCGGACAACGACTCAGGGTACGTGAAGAGTTCGTGTATGCCGTATGCGGACAGCCTGAAAGGAAAGCTGTTGCTCATTCATTCCCAGATGGACGACAACGTCCACCCGATCAACACAATGCAGCTGTTGACTGCGCTGACGAACGCTGGCAAGGATTTCGATCTGCGCATATTCCCCCCGGGAGCCCACGGGGCCATCTACAACCGACCCAGTTACCTTCTGCTATTGAGAATTTACAACGAATATCTCCAGACCAACCTTAAAGGAGATTTCAGCCACACGAACTTGAACGAGTAGGCGGAAGAGCGAAGAGACAGGCAAAGAACAAGCGCACGCTGGCTGCACATCAGTCGTGCGCCCCTGGCTTTGTGTCGGGTCGCCAATGCAATACGTATGATCGCCAAGACTCGGCGTTTGCCGGTGGGGACGGCATCGTTGACGTTCTCGATGTACCCATACGGACCAGACCGATCGCAGGTCCGATTTCCTACTTTCCGCGAAATTCTCATTCCTGACATTGTCGGTCTCTCACTTCATTGACTCGCGTCAAAAGATTGTCTAACTTTTTCCAGTCCAGTTTCCCGTGCAGAAGGTTGAGGCGATGGGACCACCAGCTGTTGAGGGGAACCTCTTTGGGTCGAACTCTCTTGAGCCCGCATATTCACTGAATGGAGATGCGGGTTTGCTGTTTTGGCACCTCGTTGGATTTTGACCTTACGGGAAGGATCGCTGGAAGTACGAACTTTGCTTGTTCAGACAAGAACGACGTGAGCACGTATTCGCGTAGAGAATTCCTTCGACTCGCATCCATTGTCGGCGGCGTTGCCGCCTTGAAGACCGATGTACTCTTCGCCGGTCTACGCACCACGCAATACTTCGGACTCAACGCATTCATCGAAAACAATCCGGACGCGGTCTTTATCCTGAAGACCAACGTCGACGCCAAGACCAATTCGTCTGCCATCCTTGATGTCGGCCACCAGCTCGGCCAGTCGCTTTTTATCGCAAGGACGGACCCCGGGGGGAATTTTCCGGTCACCGCCAACATTTCCATCAAACCGAATATCACTTCCTGGTCGTGGGACATAAAGCCGATCGAGCAAACAATGGGGATTCAAACGGATGCCTATTTCGTCGAAGGAATTATCAAGAGCTTGAGCGACCTCACGGTCAGCATGGATACAGTTTTCATCCGCGATGGCAATTTCTCCGACACACGACCGGACGGTACACTTTATCGGGCCCTCGCAAACCGCACAGGCGTGAACTTGAAAGACCTTAGCGGAGGCGTCCCCAGCATCTCGAGCGGTGATCTCCAGTGGATCGACGTGCCCGCCGGCGTCTGGTTCAAACGCATTCCCTACTTGTGGCCCTTCAACACTCCCGGATCGTGCCTTATCAACATCGCAAAATTCAAGTCCCACGGGATGGGAATGACGCTCTGCTCTAAGAATCTCCAGGGAACAAACGCGCAGCCATATATCGCCCATTGCACCGGATGGGGGCTGACAATGAACGGGGTCGATTCGAATGATATCGTGGTGGATGCATTCACCACGATTCAGGCAAACTACAACCGACACAAGGACGCCGGCATTCCGCGCTGGGATTTGCCTGGAGCGACTTCGGGCGGCTTATGGATGGAATCGCATTCCACACGGTGTCTGGACAATAACTCCATCCTGCACCCCTGCATTAACATCATCGAAGGCGTGTATGGCCGGGAGGGTCCCTTCGTATCCGGCCCTACCGACAACAACGGTTATGGCAAGGACATCATGACGAATATCGTCATCTTTGGCAAGAATGCCCGACACGTGGATATCATCGGAACATACTTAGCAGGACACGAACCGGGCAACTTCGGGTTCTTCCACATGGCTGTTGAGCGGAATCTTGCATCGACCATAAACCCTCACGAAATCCCCTTGTATGAATGGAAGGTGGATGGATCCGCAACGGCATCGACCCTTGAAGATTTCTCCCGAACCCCCATACGGACGCTCTATTTGCAGAAAGCAGGCGAAGCGCAGTATCACATGGTTGACGAGCCATACGATTACTCCGGATCGACCGCAGTTACTCAGCAGCGACAGACGAAGCCGGATGTCTTTGCGCTCTCACAGAATTTTCCCAACCCCTTCAACCCGGCGACATCGATACAATATTATCTGCCGACAGCCGGCCGTGCCCGCATTGAAATATTCGATCTTCTCGGCTTTAGCGTAGCAACGCTAGTGGATAAGATCGTTCCTGCAGGCGATCACGTTCAAGTGTGGAATGCCTACGCGATGCCATCCGGCACGTATTTCCTTCGTCTAATGTACGAAGGTCACAGCCTCGTGCGGAAGCTTGTTCTGGTTCGATAAAACTGATCTTCACCCGATATTTCGGACAACCAGAAAAGGTGGTATACTCCACCGGGAGGTGTCCGAATGGCAACACGACGACGTCGATTTGACAAGCAGTTTA
>Ga0335081_10001229_pt1 | contig 40859 bp, 30 predicted proteins | sample Lox_Sample_35_FD_206713 | JGI IMG/M metagenome (GOLD analysis project Ga0335081, IMG submission 206713) | Soil microbial communities from Loxahatchee National Wildlife Refuge, Florida, United States - Lox_Sample_3.5 | ecosystem: Environmental > Terrestrial > Soil > Wetlands | place: USA... | reverse complement strand
TGGCTGATGGCTGCCATCGCCTACAACCTCACCCGCATGGCAAAGAGCTAAACCAGGCGCTGACACAGCGGCAACCCCGCTGCCTCGGCACTCTAACTATCCCTAGGCGGGCTATGACACAGACACCTTCAGGGGCGGCACACGAGGATGTCTACAAAGCCAGACGAGCTTTAGTCACGCCGGCCGTGAGCGCGAATTTCTGAACTTCCTTGCGCTTACGTAGTACCCTTGTATCGTCTTCCCTTCACCCTTGGCCATGAACAGACATCGAGTGCCTGTATCGCTCGCTTTGCTGTTGGTTCTTAGCTGTCCGTGGTGAAAAACGTCCTCGCGGTGAAAAACTTCTTCCATCCTCACAGGTTAATGAAGGCACGGAGAATCCAATAGAAATGAATTCTCTGTGCCTCTGTGTCTTTGTGTCTCTGTGGTGAGATCTACCGTCCGGCAACGACGCCATTGTTGACCGGCTGCACTAGCTGCTCGGGATTGGCGAAGTTGGCCTGCGCGATGCGAATCTGCTCTTTGAAATTGTCCACCATACCTTCGTGCAGACGAACCTCGGTCGGCTTCTTGGCGATGCTCATCTGGTCGATCTTGTCCTGCAGGCGCAGCAGTCCATAGAAGAGATTTTCCGGCCGCGGCGGACATCCCACAACGTAAACATCGACGGGAACGATGCGGTCGACGCCCTGCAGCACAGCGTAAGTATTGAATGGGCCGCCTACCGACGAGCAGGCGCCCATCGAGATGCACCACTTGGGATCGGGCATCTGGTCATAGATGCGCTTCACTACCGGCGCCATCTTCAGCGTGACGGTTCCGGCGACGATCATCAGATCGCTTTGCCGCGGGCTAGGGCGAAACACCTCGGAGCCAAAGCGCGCGATATCGAAGCGCGAGGTGGAAGCGGCGATCATCTCGATCGCGCAGCAAGCCAGGCCGAACGTCATGGGCCAAATCGCGGACTTCCGCGCCCAGTTAAAGACGTAATCGACCGTGGTAACCAGAAAATTCTTTTCGAACTTGTTTTCAATCCAGCCCATGCAATACCTTCTCTCGATCCCTCAGCACTGTCATCCCGACCGAGTAAAGGGATCTGTGGTTCATCTTCGCCGATCGATGTACCAGCATGCTGTGATCCCGGTCACAACCGCTTAGCCCGAGTCTAGGCCTGGCCGCCGGGCCGCCGCAAGCCGGCGAGGGTAGAGCTGGCCTTCAGGCCAGCGTCCGAGTCGTTTGTTTGAGATGGTGAGCCGGCTTCAGCCGGCGCCACAAAAACTTCTTAGCGGCCTGCTTTAGCCACTGAGGGCGTTGGGTTTGGCCTGATCAGAGCCTCCTTAGCTCCTGCGCCGTCTGCGGAAGTGGGCCGGCTGCGCCTTGCGCGGCCGCTTCAGCGACATCCAGCGGCCCAGCGTCTTCTGGGAAGGAAGAAACGCCATCAGGGTGACGAATCCGCCGACCACGACCAGCACCTCCGACGTGCTGATGGCGTTGGTGCTGCCGGGGTTTTGCAGGTTGATCATTTCCATGTGCGCCTTGTGCCAGCCGAAAAACAGCAGCGCCCCTCCCGCCGCGAAAACCAGGATTCGAGTCACGAGTTTCACCGCCGTTCCTCCGCGGGCATTGTACTCACAGCACGTTGACCGCGCGCGCCGCCAGCAGCGCCACGATGGACAGCGAAACCAGCGACTGCAACATCATCATCGCCTTCGCCCAGCGCGCCAGCACCGCGGTATCCGTGGGCGAAAAGGCGGTGCTGGTGTTGAACGCCAGAAAGAGATAGTCGATGAAACCCGGCAACCAGGAGCGGTCCTCGTCGGCGTGGCTCATCATCTGCGGGAACAGGAAGCCGCTGCGCGCGCCCGGTTCTTCGCGCCCGATAGGACCGCCGGCGTCCAGCTTCCAATACCACAGCGCGAACACCAAGACGTTCGTGACCCACAGCAGGGCGGCCGAAACCAGCAGACTCTTGGGCGGTTGATCGTGATGCGGCAGACCTTCGATCAGCAGTCCCAGCGACCCGATCAGCGCCAGCGTCAGAGCGCCGAGCGCCACGAAGGTCAGAATACGCAGGATGGCGTGGCGGCCGGTGCGATAGCTGAAAATCATCGGGACCAGCAGCACGAAGACGATTGCGAACAGCAACCAGCGGGGGCCGAACGAAAGCCGCTGCGGCAACGCAAAGTGGATCAGCGCATCCGCAACCATGGCCACAAACGCCGGCCAGCGCGGCTCACGCACTCTCGGGGTCTTCATAGGCAGGGATGAGGGTAGCATTTGCGTTGTATCACCACCGAGAACACGGGGCCTTCAAACATTTTTCCGTGACCTCCGTGATCTCGTGCTGAAAGACAGTCTTCCATCCTACCCGAGCGTGCGCGGCACGCCATATCTGTTTGGTTGGTCGAACTATCCGAAGAGATAAGGCCGCTGCAGCCGATCAACCTCGTATGTCTTGGCATTAATTTTTCGGTGACGTTTCTTCTCAACGACTTGCCAGAATCACTCACCGTTTTCGAGCAAATAGTCATTTGGAAAACAAAATGCTCAGATCCAAAGCATTAAGATCCTTGCCTAAGTGGATTTATCAGCCTCGTTACGAAGCGTATTGAGGCTCTGCGTACATTTTGAGAAAGAGACGGAAGACGGCTGGGCTACCACGCCTGACCGCCAACTTTCACATCGAGCAAGCGGTTTAAGGGGTGACTCTGATGCCTGACAAGGTTTTGGTTACGAACAACTCGGCTCTGTCCACCAAGTACGGAGCGAACAAGCAAACCATCGATAGCGCCATACAGACGCTGATCTCCGCCGATTCCGGCCGCGGCCTGCAAACCGTGGTCATCGCGGTGGACGACGCTACGGCCATGTCAAACGTCGGCGGCTCGGCCGTGGCCAGCGCCACCGACCAGCCCTCCAACAAGGCTGCGGTCGACGCTATCTACAAGAGCCAGAATCCTGACTACATCGTTCTGCTCGGCGGTCCCGATGTGATGCCCCACATCGATCTCACCAATCCGGCGGCCGACGGTAACAATGATCCCGACACGGTCGTGCCCAGCGATCTGCCCTACGCCTGCGACGCCGCTTACAGCATGAATATCGGCGATTTCGTTGGTCCTACGCGCGTCGTCAGCCGCATCACCGACATCACCGCCGGCTCCGACGCCAACTATCTGGCGCAGGTGATCAACGACTCCTGCACCACCAGCCCGGCCGATCCGTCGAACTACTCCACGTATTTAGGCGTTACCGCCGCAGTGTGGGCGCAGTCCACGCAGTTGAGCCTGCAGGCCATCTTCGGCAACTCAAACGCGCTGCAGCAGGTCCCGCCGTCGACCTACCAGTGGACCTCCGCCCAGCTCGGCGCGTTGTCCCATTACTTCAACTGCCACGGCAGTAGCAGCGATTCCCACTTCTATGGCCAGCAAGGCAGCAACTATCCCGTCGCCCACGACGCCGCATTTGTGAACGGCAAAATTTCGGCTGGCACCGTTCTGGCGGCGGAGTGTTGTTACGGCGCCCAGCTCTACGATCCGGCCAGCGCCAGCGGCCAGATGTGCATGGCGAACACCTACGTGGGACAGGGAGCGTGGGCCTATCTCGGCAGCACCACCATCGCCTACGGTCCGTCCGATTCCAACGCCAACGCCGACCTGATCTGCCAGTACTTCTTCCAGGAGATGCTGAAAGGCGAGTCGGTCGGCGAGGCCCTGCTGCACGCCCGGCAGCGCTACGTGCAGAACACGCCCAACATGGGACCGACTGACCTGAAGACCCTGGCGCAGTTCATCCTGCTGGCCGACGCATCGACGCATGTGGTGTCGGTGCCGACGCCGGTGGGTGATGCCAATGCCAAGTTCATGCCGTCAGTGGCGGGCGCGCTCGCCGGACTCACCGGGCAGTGGCGCAAGCAGCGGCGCATGGCGGCTGCCGAGCTCGGTGCATTTCTCAAGGCTTCGAAGGCGGTCGCCGGACAGAAGCAGGTGCTGAACATCGGTGATCTTCCCGACGCCGTAAAGGCGCTGGTCGATCGCGCCGGCTTCGCCAATCCCAGCGCTCTCAGCTTTGCGGTCCAGCTTCCGTCGCTGCGCCCGCACACCAATAGCGGGGCGCCGGATATCAGCGCCTTTCATCTGATCTTCGACCAGGGCGCCAATCGCGGTCCGCACGGCGCCGCGCGGCGAGTTCTGGAGATCCAGACCTCCAATGGCAACGTTTTGGGCGCCAAGGAGCTTTATACCCGGTGAGCGGTTAGACTGTGACCCATGCCAGAAGTCGAAGGGATGTTGACGAAAAAAGTCATTGGTAAGGGGTCGAAGTTCGAGCACACGGCGCTCGTTTTGGAGACCGCCAGCAAGCAATATGTGGTGCGCCGGCGGGGAGGCAATCCGTTTGAGACCGATCAGGAATGGGAGAGCCTGGTGGGGAAGAAGGTGGTTTGCGAGGGCACGCTCGCTCCCAGCGGAACGACCGGCGACTATGTCATGCAGGTGGACAGCTGTCGTGTGGCGGACTGAATACGGCGTCTCGATGGCACGAAGTTGCTCTTGACTTGAACGGAGGCCTTTGTTATGTTGCGCAAACTTCATCGCGGGCATCTTTATCATCTCGCGCTACCGGTCTCCAGGCAGTCCTTTCTGGCCAGTGAGGGCAGGGGCTTCATCGGTCGTTCATCGTACTCGGCAGCGGATTCTCTCGTGATGCTGCCTCGGGCATTGTGGAAGTGATGCACAAGCCCGCATAAAACCAGCTCTTTTCTGTACTAGCTCGCGCTCCCAAATAGCAGGACGAAGTCGGAGGTCTCTGATGTCCGTGAATATTGTTGTCGATCTCTCTCATCACAACGGCGTCGTCGATCTGAACGCCGCCGCGCAGTCCGGAATCGTCGGCGTCATCCACAAGGCGACGCAGGGCACCGGCTATCAGGACCCGATGTATGCCGGCAACAAAGGCAAGGCGCAGCAGGCCGGGCTCCTATGGGGCGCATATCACTTCGGCACCGGCGCTGACGGCGTGGCGCAGGCAGAAGCGTTTTTGAACTTCGTGCAGCCTGACGGCGGAACGCTGCTGGTTCTCGACTTCGAGAACAACGGCCAGGGCCCGAGCATGACGCTGGAAGAGGCGCGCGCCTTCGTCACCCACGTCAACGAGGCGACCGGACGCTGGCCCGGCCTTTACGCCGGCCACTACCTGAAGGAACAACTGGGAAGCAACACGGACTCCGTGTTGGCCAACTGCTGGTTCTGGCTCTCGCAATACGGGCCGACCGCGGTGGTCCCGGCCAACTGGAGCACGTGGACGATGTGGCAGTACACGGACGGAGCCGTGGGGCCTCCGCCGTACGAAGTGCCAGGCATCGGCCGCTGCGACCGCGACATGTTCAACGGCGCCGAAGCCGATCTCCGCGCGCTGTGGAGCGGCCAAGCCGCCGCGGCGGGGTAGATGCAATTGCGACAGTGGGGCGAAACAGCAGCGCCGATTTTGCTGCGACGCGGTCCAGATGAATGCATGCTTTACGTAAGAACTCCAGCAAGACACACGACGCGACTTTAGGATCAGGGAGGACACAATGGCAGACGTAACTCCAAGCGTGCTTGCCAACGCAATCATGGGCAAGCTCTACGACGTTCTCACCAATGGCGACGCGACGGTACCCAAAGCCACTGATAGCTTCTTCAGTTGGTGTACGCCCGGCATTCCGGTCGACGCCGAGGACTATCGCTTCCTGGCGCAGGGCCTGACCGGAGTCGTAACCCAGCAGGCCGCAGCCGCTCTGCAGGCCGTCACAGCGCCCCCGGCGCCGGCCGCGGGTGCTTCCGGTGCGGCTGCTGCTGCTCCTGCACCGGCGCCGGCCCTGACGCCCGATCAACTGAACCAGCTGCGCGCGCAGGACACCAATGCCGTCTATCAGCAGGCCGAGATGCTGGCGCGCATGGTCGATTTCATTCCCGATGTTGCCGCCATCAACAATGCCCAGTTCGCCACCTTCGCCGTGGACAACAATGAGGGCACGCTGTCGGACCGGTACAAGTTGGTCCTGCAGATGAGCCAGGTCATGGCGCAGCAGCTTGACCAGGCGACGCAGGACAAAATCGCCAAGTTCCGCACACTTCTGCAGACCACCACGCAGAAGACCGACCTGGTCACCGGAGACGTGACCAACGTTGTCGGCCCCAGTCCCATGGTCCAGGCCTACAACACAAAATTGGCCGCTTACGATGCTGCCGCCTTGGCCTACAACTCGGCTCGGGTCGCTGCCCTCGGCGGCAACGATCCCGTGGCCGTGCAGAACTGGGCCATCAATGCCAGCATTCTGCGCAATCAGGTCACAGCCGCCATGGATGACTGGATCACCAACGGCTACAAGGAGGACTACGAAGAAATTGCCGCTTACATCAGCCAGGTGATGTCGCGGGACATGTCCTTGCTCAAGCAGGAATATGAGCAGGACCTACAGAATGCGACGCTGACCGGAATCTCCTCCGGCAGCGACTTCCTGTACACCATGCTGGCGCCGGCCGATTTCGTCACGTCAGCAGGCTGGAGCACCTTTTGGTTCAACAGCGGCGACTTCAGCCGGTACTCCAACTCCTCCTTTAGCAACAGCGGCTGGCAGGCCCAGGCCGGCGGCAGCTTCATGGGACTGTTTGGCGGAGGCGGCAGCGCCAGCAGCAACCAGAGCCGCTCGCAGTACAACAGCGGATTCAGCGCCGACAGCTTCTCGCTGAGGTTCTCCATCTGTCAGATTCCCATCATCCGTCCATGGTTCAAAGACGCCTACCTGCTGAGCAAGTGCTGGCGCTTCGATCAGACCAACCCGGATTACAAGAATCGGCTGGTCAGCGACGGTGGAACTCCACCCAAGGGCTACCTGAATGCCTACCCGACCTCGATCGTGTTTATCAAAGACCTCTACATGACCATCGACAAGAGTTCGGGTGCGGCCAGCTTCATCCAGCAGCAGCAGTCGTCGTCGGCCGGCGGCGGCGGGGCAGTCAGTATTGGCCCGTTCTGCATCGGCGGTAGCGCTTCGCATTACTCCAATAGCGGGTACTCGCAGCGCAACGTCAACTACAAGTGGGACGATCAGGGCTTGTCAGTTCCCGGTATGCAGATTGCCGGCTACAAGTGCCACATTATCGCGACCAAGTGTCCCGCGCCCGATCCCAGCATTACCGCTTGGGTATAACCGGGCGAAGACGGCAGTAACGACCTGCATGCGGCACGCCGAATTCAGGTTTGCCGCATGCGTCTTCATGATCGAGCGGGAGGAGGTTCGTCGTGGATGCTCGCGCGCAACTTGCCCTGATGACCAAGGCCAAACTGGTTTTCGAAAGCCCCGATACCTTTCTCAGCTTTCCTGCTGTGCCGCCAGCCTACCCGCCGGACGCGCTGACGTTCCTTCCCGTGGCACACGACATGATGACGTTCTCCGAGTTTTCCGAGCTGACCAACGCCCTGCCGGCGGGAAGCATCTTTCAGCCGGCGCTCGACAATCTACTCTGGAGCGTCTACCTGCACGTCCTGAAGAACGCTGTGCTCGCGCAGGGAACTCTGACTGCCGACCAGCAACAGGCGCTGCAAAACGCTTTGTCGGTGCTGCAGACGCAAGGTCCCGACGGCTCGCCCGCGCCCAGCCCGCATGCCTTGGCGTACAACCAATATCAGCAGGCCTACATTCGGGCCATGCAGAACTACAAGGCCCAGCAGCTCACGGCCCAGGCTGCCACCGATCCCAGCGCCGTGGCGCAATGGACGAACGTAGATGACCCCGCTCTGCGGGCGCAGGTCGCCGCCGCCGAAAGCGATTGGGAAAACAAAGGTTACAAAGCGCAGGTGGAGCAGGCCAAACAAGTGCAGCAGAGTTGCGTCGCGCAATCGCCGGCGATGCAATGGCAGACCTGGCTGGCGCAGTGCAATCCCGACATCGATTTTCTGACCGATCCCGCAAACCAGAGCTTCGCGCCCACCGTCTTCATGCCTTACGACATCGTCAGCCAGAATAATTGGCAGTCGTTCACCATGTCCGGCGCGGAAATTCAGCAGTTGGCGAGTCAGGCGCCTCCCGAGTTGGGCAATGTTGTCGGCGCCGTTCCGCCGAACTCGGTCATCGATTCTCTCTCATTTGAATTCTGCTCGGCCGCCCTCAGCCGCCCATGGTTCGATTCCAACGTCTTTGCCGCACGCTTCTGGAAGCTTGCCGACGCCACTGAGCAGTTGAGCGATGGTAATGTGCCACCGAAGGGCAGTTGGCCGGCCTACGTGACGGCGGTCGTCTTTGCGCGCAACATTTCGGTTACGACACACAACGCCGGTGGACCTCCGCTAAAGCAGTCCTTAACCAGTTTTCCGGTGATGGCATTTCATCCCGCCATCGTGGCGGCTGCGCCGGTGACACCGCCGCATCCCATCAATGCGGCGCCCGTCGTCCACCCTCAGCCGATGATCAGTCACCCTCAATTCATGGGGATGAAGCCGGGCGCCGTGGCAAAAAGTGTTCCTCCACCCACTCCCATGATGACAGCACGTCCCCCCGTTATGATGCGCTTGAATGCAGCGGCATATACCGCGCATCCTATGCCGGCTTCCACCCCTGCGCCGCCGGCCCCAACGACGCAGCCCGATACCGGACAGATTTCGATTTTGGCGTATGTGTGCAAGCGCTTGCCGAAGTGCCCGAACCCTGATCCCAACCTAAATTGGGGCGAGGGCAAGGTCGGGGCGGTTGTCGCCGCCGTGGGTGACGCATTGGGTGCAGCGCAGGGCGGCGGAGGGCAATCCAGCCAGGGTGGCGCGGGCGCCGTGGCCGGCGCCGTCGGTGAGATCGGCAGTCTGCTTGGCGCTTTCGGTCATGGCGGCCAGAACAAAGGCGGCGGGGGATCCTGAAAACTGCCGTCTGCGGCATTTTCAGGGAGGTCGCTGATTGCTGTTGGCAACCCTGCGTGTGTTGTGTTCGCTCCCGAAGGAGTGGTTATGCCCAGGAACATTGTCATCTGTTGCGACGGGACCGGGAACGAGGTCAGCGACACCAACTCCAACGTCGTGAAGCTCTACAGCACGCTGGAGATTAATGCCCAGCAGCTCGGCTATTACCATCCGGGCGTTGGCACCATGGGCTCGCCCAATGCGCTCACCTGGGTTAGCAAGCAGTGGACGCGGCTGAAGGGCCTTGCCTTCGGCTATGGCCTGATGGCCAATGTCGGCGATGCGTACCGCTTCCTGATGGACAACTACCAGGAAGGCGATCAGGTTTTCCTATTCGGTTTCAGCCGCGGCGCTTACACCGCGCGCGCCCTCGCCAGCATGATTCACATGTACGGATTGCTGTGTCCCGGCAACCAGGGTCTCATTCCCTACGTCACGCGCATGTTTGCTCAGCGGACGCGCAACGCCGCCGGCAAAGCGCACACACTGCAAGTCGCCGAGATCTTCAAGAGCGATTTCTCGCGCGACTGCGACCTGCATTTCGTCGGCGTCTGGGACACGGTCAGCTCCGTAGGCTGGGTGTGGGATCCGGTCGTTCTGCCGTTCCTCGGCCAGAATCCGATCATCCGCACCGGACGGCACGCCGTCTCGATCGACGAGCGCCGCTGTTACTATCGCGACAACCTCTGGGGCTCGCCGCTGTCAGATCAGGACCTCAAGCAGGTGTGGTTTGCGGGCGTGCACTCCGACGTCGGCGGCAGCTACGCCGAAAGCGAGAGCGGCCTGTCGAAGCTGACGTTGGAATGGATGCTCACCGAGGCTTCCGCTTGCGGCCTGAAGGTTGATTTGCAAAGAGCCTCGATGGTTCTGGGTCGCACACCGAAGACCGCCAGTTTCATGCCCGACTACGTCCGGCCTGATCCGACGGCCATGTTGCACAAGTCGCTGCACGGCTTCTGGTGGGTGGTGGAGTTCCTTCCTCACACACACTATGACAAGCAGCAGAAACAGGTTCGCTGGCGCATTCCTGTGGGCGTGCGGCGCTACATTCCCGAAGGCTCCGTTCTGCATGAGAGCGTCGAGCAGCGCATCAACGCCAACAGCGGCTACAAACCGCCCAACCTGCCAGCAAAGTACTCCGTCGAACGGCGGCGCGACTTTCCTGCCGCGCAGGTAGCGCAGGCGTCCTAGGCCGTCTGCGAGTGCTGGAAACTGCGCCTCCGGAAATCCTCAGCTCTGGGGCGCGCTCGAACCTGCACTTCAATGCGAGGCTTCCACCAGCGGGCGAAACCAGTTGAGCAGCGCTTCGGCCAGGGAAGGGAACTGCGAAGCCAGCACCGCGAACAAGGGAACTCCGGCAACCCCGATCAGTTTGAAGGCTACTTCGAAGGTATTGGACAACCCGCTGGAAGGTTCCTCCAGCCGCTTCAGCACCGGGTCTCGATACATCTGGATCATCATCGCGGCCACCCCCAGCAGGAGCAGCACGAATACCATGCTCATCAAGTTTCCCAGCGATTGCCTCCCCTGGAACGGATAGGTGCTCGTCGCCAACACCAGGCAGGCGAAGCCATAAATTACAAACGTCAGCATGTTTCTCAGCTGCCGCATCACATAGCGGAAGAGAGCGACAAAGCGGTACGCCAGATACAGTTCCAGCAAATTTTTTTGCTCCGGCGCAAGGTCGCTCTTGGCGGCCGCGTCCGGATCGAACAGGAAGCTGGCGTCCGGCATCCTTTCGTTAAGGAGAGCGCTGACGTTAGTTGCCAGAGAGCGCGGCACCACGCTCTTGGTATCCAGGAGGCGAGCCAGTTTTCGCAACTCAGGAAAGGCGGACGCTCCGCTTCGGTGCGAGGCGCTGACCTCCTTCGATGTCAATGAGCTGGTTATGCTCGCTCCAGCCGCGGCAGCCTGCGCGGCCTGCGGTGGAAAGCTCTTCGCCATGCGTTGCAACAGCTCCGCCGTACGGACCTGCACCATCACGGAAGCGCGATCTCCCGCGAAGGACCAGATGCGCATGGAGGAGAGCTCTTTGGGCACCTGGGGAAAAGCGTCACCCAGCAAGGCGGTATCCAGGAAATGCAAAATTCTCTTCAGTTGCAACCAAACATCCCAGCTGCGATGAAAGGTGGAGACGATAATCAGCAACAGGATTACGAACTCGCAGGTCACCAGCCATCCTAACCACTTGGAGTCGAAGCCGCGCAACGCCGACGGCAGCCGGACCATGCAACAGGCGATGAGTGCGAGAGTCATCAAGGCCAGCGATCGCGGCTTCAGGTTGAGCACCCGGCTGATCGACATTTGCAGAGCATTGACCATGTCTGCCATCTGGCTGGCCGAGTCGTTGTCCTTTGGGATATCCAGCGAGACGCGAGCCACCACCATCGACAGGCGGTGCAGGTTGTTCAATGACCACAGGTAGTACGCAAGCAGCAGAAAGAAGACAGGCAGCAGCGGCGATAAACCTTCCAGGAAGTACACAGCCCGAACCGCAACCAGCCGGCCCAGCTCCAGTTGCGGCTGAGTGCTACGGAAAAGAAGCCGCCACCAGGAAAGCGCCGTCAAAACTACAAATGCCAAGGATGCCAAGGTGCCGGCGCGCACCACACGGCTGGTTTTGACCATCGCCTTCAACACCAGCCAGCCGCAGAGCAGGAGGCTCGCCACCAACAGCAATCGATGTGCCGCGTTCAGCGTCTGCTGATATCCCGGCATTTCCGCCTGCAGAGCGAAGGTGGTCGTCACCGCCAGCCACTCCAGCAGCAAGATCTGACAAGTTGCGATCAGCAGGAACAGCAGTTGGCCTTCCCGAACGCTGGACGACGAGAGTGCGAAGCGCGGAACCTTGATCAGAAAACGCAGACCCAACCATCCATTCGACGAACATACCAGGAGGAGATGCGCCGTACTGGCGACCAAAAGGCTAATCAGCGCGAGGATCCAGATGAGTGGCGCAGGATTGCCCTCCGTCTTGTGTCGTCCGATGAACACGCTCGCAGGGGAAGTGGCGGAGGCGCTGCGCCCAACCGTGGTCCCGCTAAGACACGGGTACAGGCGCGCTTTTCCCTGGACCATGGCTGGCCGAAATCCGGTCTTGCCCACAATGCTGATGTCGGCACAGCCGCGCGGATCGGCATCAGTAGCCAGCTTCGGTCCGGGACCGAGCAAGTTGGCCGCTGCCAGAAAAATTCCTTCCGAAGCGTTGCTGGAAAAATTGATGGACAGCGTCTTCGGCTTGCCTTCCGCGGATGCTACGGATACCACGTTCTCCGTCAAAGGAAGGCTGGTGATGGCGAGCGTCCCGGAGAGATCAATCAACTTCGGCCGCGCCAGCATAAAATCGTCGGCGCCCACGGTAGCCAGCCTCACGTCGGGAACGGTGAGATGAAGGTATTCCAGCAGGAAGACCCGGTCGAGAGGATTGGTCGCGGTGACCAGCACCGCCTGAATTCTTCGCAAGCGCAGCGCTTTCACCATGGCACGTAGCGCCCGATCGACCCGAGCCGAGCTCTGGTTTTGCGCGAAGTCAGGGGGAGCATCGTGCTCGTTGGTCTCATCTTGCCGAAGCGTCAGCGCAACTCCAATCGAGGGAATGTTGATGCCGGCGATCTGCTCCGGCTCGGCAGCATAGCCTTCAATGTCGGTGGCATTGCGGATGGAGGACAAGTCTCGGGGAAAATTCAGGAACAGTCCTTGGCTCTGAAAGCTACCGATATCGCATTCCGCCTTGCCCTGCTTCTGCGAGGATTGTTGATCGGCAAGGACCGTGTTCCCATAGGCGCTGCCGGATTCGGCCAGCGCTGCCATTTCGTTCGTCTTGTAGCCGAGATCGCAAAGGTAGTGCACCCATTCCGCCTGCGCGTCCCACACGTTCAAATCCAGCGAAGAAAAGGTTGAAGCTGGCGTCATCGGGGGGGACAGCAGGGTTTTCTTGAAGGCGGTGATGAGTTGGCTGCTGCGGGCACCATAGTTCACCACGTGAAACACAGGCTTGTTGGCTGCGGGGAATGCGCTGCTGTACTGGAAAATAGCGTCTCCCAGGGACGGCAGCGAAGACGAGAAGATGGGACCGGCAATCGAGATCTCCGGCTGCTTCGCGCTGCTCAGTTCTTCGATGTAGCGCAGGGACCTCAGAAAGGCCGGCCGGTTCAAACCTGCCGTGGGTGTTTCGCCCACCAGAAAGATGAGCAGAAACTGATCTCGTCCTTGCGGATCGTTCGAGTTCGGGTCCGGTAATTTGCGGAAGATCAGCAGTCCCGGCTGCTCCTGCCGCAGGCGCTCTTCGCTGCGGGCCGCAGTCTGAGAGGTGTTTTCGCTGACCGTTGCCGATTGCGGCGGCCGCCACGGCAGCCAGTAGCGCTCGAAGGTGTATCTGCGAACGGCGGCGGCGCGCAGCAGCGATTCCAGCGCGCGATCGAATTCAATATCCAGGTGGGAACCGATGGGGTCCGGTAGGGTGGCCACCAGGAATTCCAATGCGGCGGAGGACGTCCGGCAGTTCTTCAGGCTGTCCGCCGGCTGCTGATGTACGGCGAACTTGTGCTGTGCTGCCTGATCCTGGGTCACCCGCTCCAACTCTTCCAGTTGCTCGGTCACCGGTCCCGCGGCTCCGGCGTCGCCGGAGAACTCCTGGCAGAACGCATACCACGGCCCGCGATCGTCCCGCGAAAGAGCTTCCGTCGTGCCGCCGCTGGGGCTATGATGCGGCTCCGCCTCCGATACTGTGGCTGCTTTTCCACTGCTCTGGGATGGCTGCTTCGCAGAGTTTTTCGACCCCAAAGAGGAGAACAGCAGGGCGGCGACCGCAATCGCTCCAGTGATCGCCGTAGGTGTGTCCTTCCAATCCACGTTCTACTCCTCTAGTCGCAACGCAAAACCGATACGAACTTTTGCAGTTCCGCCTGCACTACGCGGCTGACGTAGAGGCCCGCGCCTTCGATGTGCGGCGTCAGGCGTGCAGTGCATGCTGTCTTCGGAAGCAAATATTGGGAGCGGTTACAGGGTGCCGACTGAGGCGTCTTTTCCAGGGACGCCTACAATGCGTATCCAAATTCTGTACCACACATCTGAAACAGCGGCAACAGAAAACTGCTGTGTTCGTGCGTTGCGCGCAATCGCTGAAGACCCCCGTCAGAACTTATGCCACGTCCCCGCCGCCGCGTGCCGGTTGTGCCACGCAGTGAAGACCGAGCGTGCCTTTTTGGGCCGGCTGCTCACGCCTCGCCTGCTCCGCCGAGATTTTCGTTTCAGCGGCGTCAGGCAGCTCAGTAAAATCGCTACATCGGACAGGAGCCATCTATGCCGACGCGGCGAGCTGCGGAGCAGGAAGCTTTGCCTGCAAGGAGCGAGAGTCTGCTAGCGCCGGTTCGCGCGATCTTCCGTGCTCTGGTTTCCACCGTGGTGCCCGAGGCGGTGAAGCTGGACGCGCAGTCCTGGGCCGAGCTGGAATGGCTGATTGACGATACGCTTCGTGAGCGGCCGGCCGCTTTGCGCCGGCAACTCCGGTGGCTTCTACGCGCCATCGAGTGGCTTCCGGTTTGCCGCTATGGCCGGCCTTTCACCGCGCTAGACGTTGCCCGCCGCCAAGGTGTGTTGTCGTACCTTCAGGACCACCGTCTGGAACTTGTGCGGACCGGCTTTTGGGGGCTCCGCACACTGGCGTTTCTGGGGTACTACGGGCGGGCGCGCGCGCAAGCTGACATCGGCTATCGTGCCGACCGTCGCGGCTGGGGCGCTCTGCCATGAACCGGCGCAACTACGACGTGGTGATCGTCGGGTCAGGCGCGGGCGGCGGCACGGTCGCACAAGAGCTTTCTCCCCTAAGCCACGAAGGTATGCGCATCGCAGTGCTGGAGAAAGGTCCCAAGCTGCGCGAGGAAGACTACACTGGCCGCGAACTGGAGATGGCGGCAGCGCTGTACGAACAGGGCGGCGGATTTCTTACCGCCGAACGCAGCCTGACGCTTGCCTTCGGCTCCGCCTACGGGGGCTCGACTGCGGTGTATACCGGTACGTCGTTGCTTCCACCGGAACGCGTCCTGCACCAGTGGAACGTGCCCGGTCTGGAGTTTGCTGACGTGGAACCGCGAGCGCGAAAGTTCATGGCTGAAAACAATGTGCACCTCGTCGAAGACAAGCTGCTGAACGAGAACAACCGCCTGTTTGTGGAAGGCTGCCGTCGGCTCAACTATCGCGTGGAGCAATTTCCCGTCAACCTGAAAGGCTGCCGCGGCTCCAGCCTCTGCAATCTCGGATGTCCGAACCAGGCGAAGCAGGGCACAAATCGCGTGCAACTGCCGCGAGCCGAAAGCAACGGCGTCGAGGTCATTACCCGATGCGAAGTTCTGCACGTTGAGCAGAAGACGCTCCGGGCCAGAGTTTCCGCCAAGCCGGCCGGCGGCAAAGGCGAGCCCTCCGCGTGGGAGCCCGGCGAGTATGAAATCGGGGCGAAGGCGATCGTAATCTGTGGCGGAGCCATCGGCTCTCCCGCCCTTCTGTTGCGATCGGGGTTAGGACGCCGGCTGCCGCGCCTCGGCCACGGATTTACCTGCCATCCCGCGATCATCATGGTTGGCGAACACGATCGCCCGATCACCAACTTTGTCGGTCATCCCAAGAGTTTTTACGTCGACCAGTTCACGGAGAGCGATCGATTTCTGCTGGAAGTCTGCATGTATTTTCCATTCACCACGGCCAAAGCGATGGCGGGCTTCGGCGAGCAGCACGGCCTCTTTATGCGCGCCTTCCCGCGACTGCAGATGATTCTGGTGCTGGCCTGCGATGGGGTCTCTGCGCACAACCGCGTCACCGCCAACAGCGAGGGCCAGCCGGTCGTACACTACCGCTTCGGCTCCGAGACGATTCACGGCCTGGTCCACGGCGCGGTCACCTCGGCGAGAATCTTCTTTGCCGCGGGAGCGGTCCGCGTCCACATGCCGGTAGCTGAGCCCAGCACGATCGAAGCCCGCGACGCAGGCCGGCTGGACCACATTCTTCAGCACCATCACTTCAAAGCGGGCAAGGTCCCGGTCTCGGCCGCTCACCTGCAGGGAGGCTGCGCCATGGGACGCGGACCGCAGGACTCGGTCACCGATTCGTACGGACGAGTACACGGCATGCCGGGACTCTACGTGGCCGATGCCAGCCTCTTTCCCGACTCCCTCGAGATCAACCCTTACGTGACGATCATGGCGTTGGCGGACCGCGTCGCCAGCGCCATCCGCCAGGACTTGCGCGGACGCCCATGACCATGACGGGCAGCGAGATCGTGGTGCGGGCGCTGGAGGACGAAGCCATACCGTTCGCCTTCGGAATTCCCGGAACCCACAACATCGAGTTGTATGACTCGCTGGTGCGCTCGGCCACCGTGCAGCCGGTTCTGGTGACCGACGAGCAAAGCGCGTCGTTCATGGCCGACGGAGTCTTTCGCTCCTCGGGCCGATTGGCTGTGGTGAACGTGGTGCCCGGGGCTGGTCTCACCCACGCGCTCTCCGGAATCGCCGAAGCTTATCTGGATAACGTGGCGATGCTGGTGCTGGCCTGCGGAATTCGCCGCGACACCGGAAAATCCTTTCAGCTACACGATGTCGATCAGGTTGCCATCGCCACGCCGGTGACCAAAGCGCAGTTCCGGGTTGAGCGCGCTTCGGAACTCTATCCCACCCTGCGTCGGGCTTGCGCGATTGCCCGGCAGGCGCCGGCGGGCCCGGTGATCGTCGAGGTTCCAGCCGAGCACTACCTGTTTCGCCACGAGGTGCAACTCACAGCGCCGGAAGCCTTGCTTGCGGTCCAGGGACCTCGCGCGGAAGACATTCAAGCCGCGGTTGCGCTGATCAACGCCAGCCGCCGTCCGCTGCTGTATCTCGGCTGGGGAGCGCTAGACGCCGGCCCCGATCTGGTCACTCTGGCTGAGCATCTCAACGCCCCCGTGACCACCACCTTCGAAGGCAAGGGTGTGGTCGATGAAACCCATCCGCTGTGGCTGTGGTGCGGCTTTGGCGCGGCGGCGCCACCCTTCGTGCGCGAGATCGCCAGCTCCTGTGACCTCACCATTGCTATTGGTTGCCGCTTCTCCGAGGTCGGCACCGGCAGCTACGGACTGCAACCGCCAGGAAAGCTCGTCCATGTCGACATCGACGCTGGAGTCCTGGGAAAGAACTACCGCGCTGACTTGCCGGTGGTCTCGGATGCGACCCGGTTCGTGCGTACCCTGCTTCCGCATCTCAACCCGCGTCAGCAGGACGACGAACTGCGGCAAGCCATTCGGGAGGGCCACCAGCGACTTTGGGAAAAATGGGGGAAGGAATGGGCCGCGCCGCCGGACACGCAACTCGTCTCTCCATCGCATTTGTTGAAGACCCTGCAAGCCGTGGTGGGCGGCGATGCAATCTACACCACCGACAGCGGCAATGGCACCTTTCTAGCAATGGAGTGTCTGCGCCTGAAGCGGCAACGATCATTCCTCGCGCCGGTTGACTACTCCTGCATGGGCTACGCACTGCCGGCAGCAATTGGAGCAGCCCTGGCCTGTCCTGATCGTCCTGTCGTGTGCCTGGCGGGCGATGGCGCATTCCTGATGACCGGCCTGGAGCTGCTGACCGCCGCGCAGCTCGATGTTGCGCTGATGGTGCTGGTGCTGCGCGACCGCGAACTGGCGCAGATCGCCCAGTTTCAGCAGATCGCGCTGGGCCGCAAGTCCTGCAGCGAGCTTGGCGATTACGATTTGGCTGCCATCTGCCGCGGGGTGGGAGCGGAATATCTGGCGTTGAATCGCAATGCCGACGCAGAAGCGCTCCTGGGTGAGGCACTGTCGGTAACGCGACGGAAGCGGCCCGTGGTCGTCGAAGTGGCAATCGACTACTCACAAAAGACGTACTTCACGCGCGGGGTCGTGCGAACCAACCTGGGGCGCTTGCCGTGGTCTGATCGGCTGAGGTTCGTTCTGCGGGCTGTTGGACGGAACCTCATGGGCCGGCGCTGACGGCGAAGCTTAATCCACCTGGCACATGATCTTCGGCAGCGCACCAACGCGTCACTGAATCCGTTGGCAACAGAGTTGACTCACGCTATCCAAGTGAAATTCACAATCAATTAATGCCGGGATGATGGTCCCGGGATTTAGCCTTCTCGCGCTCGAATTCACCGATTCCCGGTGAGCACGCTTGCGCATAAGGAAATCTCTGGTCATGCCACATCGCCACATCGTCACGCTCATTCTCACAATTGCTATATTGCTGTCCCTTCCCGCGCTCGCGCAGAACCCGTATTTCGCTCCGGGCAACCTGGTGGTCGCGGTGGAAGGATGCGGCAACCACGGCGGCACCTGCACCAGTGTCCCGAACGGCAGCGGCAACGGCAGCGGCAACAGCTCGGTCGGCGGCTACGGAGATAATCAGGCAGCGCCGCTGACGCTATTTCAGTATTCGCTGAACGGCACCTCCAGCGCCAACTATGTGAACTCGCTGGTACTGCCGGCGGATGGTTCGGCAGCTAACACGCCGCTCTCCGGTGAATACGGATCGTCGTCGGAAGCAACAGTGCAGCTCTCCGGCGCGGGCCAGTACCTGACCATCATGGGCTACGGCATCAACCACGATGCCTTCAACGCCAATCCCTTCGCCTTCGGGGCGGCGCCCTCGGGCGCACTGGCGCAGTCGGGCAGCTTGACCGGGCAGAGCTACACTCCGATTGCGCGCGTGCTCACGCTGATCGATGCCAACGGCAACGTGAACTCCGCCACGGCGGTCTACAACATCTTCAATACCAACAATCCACGCAGCGCCTTCACGGCCACCGGCTCGACCGCCTATCTCTCCGGCCAAGGCAGCGGCAGTGATGCCACGGGAGGAGTCTTCTATGTGCCCGTGGGCGCGGCCGACACGGCTCCAGTCGCGATCACCGGCCTTGACGCCAGTGGCAAGACAATCGCCCAGGACACGCGGACCGTCCAGATCCTCAACAACACGCTGTATGTTTCCGTGGATAGCAAGGAAGGTTCGGGGAACAACCGCGACTTCATCGGCACGCTGGGCTCGCCACCCGCAACCGGTTATTACAACAACGGCAGCGGCCCGACCATGCTCACCGGCTTCGGCAACACCGGCGGCACCGGCAAGGTGACCATCACCACCGGCAGCAACAGCAACGGCAACAATCTCAACGCCGGCTTGCCGATCAACTTGAGCTCGTCGAACTACTTCTTCGCCAGCCCGTCGGTCCTGTATGTGGCCGATACGGGTGCTCCGAAGAATGATTCCAACGGCGACAACAATTCCAACGGCAGTGGCAATATCGGCAACGGCGGACTGGAAAAGTGGATCAACAGCCAGTCCAATGGCTCAGGAACCTGGAGCCTGGCCTACACGCTCTGGCGGGGCTTGAACCTGGTGAACAATGGCGGCAGCTCCGGCACCAGCGGCCTCTATGGCTTGGTGGGCATGGTCTCCGGCAACAACGTCTATCTCTACGCCACCAACTACACGCTGAACGATCTCGACTTCACCTATCTTTACGGCATCACCGACAACATCACCTTCACCACGGCGTCGCAGGCCGTGAGTGAGACCTTCACCCTGCTGGATACGGCTCCGCCGGATTCGAACTTCAAGGGCGTCTCGTTCGCGCCGAGCATTCCCAACGGCGATGTCGAGATCACAACTTCGCCGTCGGGTCTAACGGTGACGACCTCGGGCAGCGGTTGCGCGCCGGGCAGCTACGTTGCTCCTATGACGCTGACCTGGACGCCGGGCAGCTCCTGCAATCTAACCGTCTCATCTTCGCAAGTTGTTTCGGGCACGCAATACGTCTTTACGCAGTGGGCCGACGGCAACAGCAGCACCACCGACACGGTCACTGCGCCCGCGACTACCGCGGTCTACACCGCGAACTTCACCACCACGCCGGCGGGAATCTACAGCCCGGCGCCGGGATCAACCTTGACCGGCAGCAGCGCGACCTTCAGTGGTTCGGGCCGCCGAACACGACCGCCTTCTGGATCGACATCGGCAGCACGCAGGGCGGCAACAATTACTACCAGTCGGGAAGCCTGCCGACGAGCACGCTGTCGTTGACGGTGAACTCACTGCCGGTCGATGGCAGCACGATCTATGTTCGCCTCTACTCTCTGGTCAACAATCAGTGGCAGCCGCTGGACTTCACCTATACGGCGTTCAACGCCAATGGCGGCAAGGGCGTCATCACCTCACCGGCTCCCGGCTCAACGCTGACCGGCAGCAGCGAGATGTTCAGCTGGTCGGCGGGTTCGGGCGCGACCGCGTACTGGCTGGACGCGGGCAGCACTGCCGGCGGCAATCAGTACTATCAGTCGGGCAACCTGGGCAATACGCTCACGACCAATGTCACCGGATTGCCCACCGACGGCAGCACCGTCTACGTCACGCTGTACTCCTACGTTGGGGGACAGTGGCTGAGCAACCAGTACACCTACACCGCGTTCAACACCAGCGGATCGCAGGGCGTCATCACCAGCCCGGTGCCGGGCTCAACCTTCACCGGAACCACCGTTACCTTCAACTGGTCGGCGGGCGCAGGCGCGTCGGCGTACTGGCTGGATGTTGGCAGCTCGGCGGGTGGCAATCAGTACTACCAGTCGGGCAACCTGGGCAATGTGCTGACGGCGACGGTCAACAATCTGCCGTCGAACGGCAGCACGGTCTACGTCACGCTGTACTCGCTGGTCGGAGGACAGTGGCTTCCCAATTCCTACACGTACACCGCGTTCAGTCAATCGGCCGCGCTGGCGGTGATGCAGTCGCCGACGCCGGGCTCGACGCTGAGCGGCAACTCTGCGACGTTTACCTGGAGCAACGGCAATGGCACCGCGACCGGCTACTGGCTTGACGTGGGCAGCTCGTTGGGCGGGAATCAGTACTACCAGTCCGGCAATCTGGGGACGCAACTGACGACCACCGTAAACACGCTGCCGGCGGATGGCAGCCAGATTTATGTGACGCTGTATTCGCTGGTGGGTGGGACCTGGTACAACAACCAGTACACCTACATCTCGGGTCCGTAAGAGCCGAGGTTGTGCAGTAAGCAGAACGGCCGGAGTTGCGCTCGTGCTATAGCGAGCGTCACTCCGGCCACTTAGCCAACTCACTCTTCGCGCAGCAGCACCAGGGGATCGATTCGCAGGGCGCGCTGCGCGGGAATCCATGTCGCCAGCAGTCCGAGCAACGACATCGCCAGCACCACGCCGGCCAGCACAAGCGGATCGCGCGGGGTGGCCTGATAGACGATGAAGCCCAGCACGCGGCTCGCGAGAATTCCCAGCAGGAGCCCGGCGGTTGAGCCAAAGGCCAGCAGCTTGACCGAACGTCCCAGCGCAGCCTGCAGCACTCCCTTGCGGGGAGCGCCCAGAGCAATGCGAATTCCAAGCTCCCGAACGCGCCTGCTCACCGTGTACGCCGCCATGCCGAAGATGCCGGTGATCGACAGGATCGCGCCCATCACCCCCAGCACACCCAGCGAGATGGTCGCCATGCGCGGTCCGAACAGCACCAGGTCCATCGCCTGGTAACGGGTTTCGACGTAAAGGGGCAGCGCCGCATCCAGTCGGTGCAGGGCGGCGCGTACCGTCGGCCCAAGCTGCTGCGGATCGCGCTGGGAACGCATCACCAGCCAGGTGTGCGACGACGGCCATTGCAGAATGGGAAGAAACATTGCCGTCTGCGGATCTTCGGTGAGGCTGCCGTACTTTCCCTGCTCAACCACACCCACTACCTGGATGCGCATGCCATCCGGCATTTTGAAGTAGCCACCGACTGCTTTCTCGGTCGAGCCAAACAGCCGCCGCGCAAATTCCTGATTGACGATGGCGACCCGCGGCGCGCTCTGGTCGTCATGCCAGGTGAGGGACCGGCCGGCCAGCAGCACAGTTCCCGCTGCACGCAGACAATCGGGAGAGATCTTGTACATGTTGGCGTCGGCGGCGACGTTGGACGGCCGTAGATCGGCCGTCTGGTCGGTAAACACATTGGAATCGCCCTGGCCCTCGGCCAGAGGAATTCCATCGGCCACGCCCACCGACTCGACTCCCGGAATCGCCGCCAGCGCTTCGATCATGCGCTTCTGCATGGCAGGCACATCTTGCGCTTTGTAGTTCGCTAGAGATAGATCAGTCTCCACCATCAGCGTGTTCTGCGAATCAAAGCCGAAATCGTTGTGCAGCGAGCGCATCAGGCCGCGCACCGCAACCAGCGAAGAGGTGACCAGTACGGCGCAAATGGCAATTTGCACCACCAGCAGCAGGTCGCGCACGCTCAGCCGCTTTCCCGCGCTGCCGGCGATCACGCCACTGGCCCCCGCCTTCACCACCTCATATGGGTTGGTGCGGAGAATCTGCCGCACCGGCACCGCGCCGAACAAGAAGCCGCTCACCAAACTCAGCAGCAGCGCCAGTATGTACACGTTGGCATCCGGATTCACCCCGAGATGGATCGGCCAGCGGGGAAATGGCTGCCACGCGCTCAAAGCATGCAGCAGCATCACGCTGCCCAGCAGTCCCACCGCACCACCGACAATCGAAATCAACACCGCCTCGGTGAACAGGCTGCGCAGAATGCGACGGCGGCTGGAGCCGAGCGCCAGACGCAGCGCCACCTCGCGTGAGCGATCGGCGGCGCGCGCGGCAAACAGGCTGCCCAGGTTCGCGCAGGCAGCCAGCAGGATCAGCCCCGCCAGCATCATCAACGCACTCATGAACGCGCGGACTGGCCGGCCGAGATAATCGCCATATAGGCTCGGCCGCGCCAGCGTCAACGTCGTCTTACCGTCGTCCTGCGAATACGCCTGCGCCAGATACGTGCTGATCGAATTCAAATCGGCAACTGCCTGCGCTTTCGTAATCCCCGCCTTCGGATGTCCCATGACCATGAAGACCCAGCGATTATTGCGGGCGTTCAGCAGGTTCTGTCCTTCCACCTGCTCCTGATCGACGATGGGCACGAAGAGATCAGGGCTGAAGAACAGGATGGTGCCGTGAAAGTCGGGGGGCGCCACACCGATGATGGTGAAAGGATGCTTGTTGATCTGGACGGTGCGGCCGATCACGCCGGGATCATCGTGAAACCTCGTGTGAAAAGTGGGGTACGTCAACACCGCATAGGGAGCGCTGTTGGCCCCGTGTTCGTCCGAGCCGTGAAAGAAGTGGCCAAGATATGGCTGCAGCCGCAAGGCGTCGAAGTAATTGCCGCTGGTTTCATACACCCAGACGGGCGTCGGGTTGTCTCCCGCAGTCAGGCCCGCCTCGGTCATGTTGAACGCCACCAGGCCATCGAAGGTGCGGTTGCGGTTCTGCAAGTCGAGGTAGTCGGGATAGGACATGTGCGCGTCGCCGGCTTCTGAGCGCCACAGGGCGTAGAGGCTGTCAGCGTGCGGCACCTCCAGCGGGCGGAGCAGGAAGGCGTTCATCACGCTGAACACGACCGCATTGGCCCCGATGGCCAGCGCCAGGGTCGCGACTGCGGCGAAGGTAAACCCCGGAGATTTGCGCAGCGATCGCAGCGAATGCCGCACATCGTTGACCAGCCCTTCAATCAGGTTGCCGCCCAGGGCTTCGTGGCACTCTTCCTTGAAGCGCTGCTGTCCGCCGAACTCGATGCGCGCGCGGCGCTCGGCTTCGGCACGGTCAAGTCCCGAGCCCTCCAGATCGTCGGCGCGGTGCTGCATGTGTGACGCCAGCTCCTCTTCCATCTCATCGGAGAGACTCGAGCTGTGAAGGAACTTGCCCCCCAGCGAGCGCAGGTAAGCGAGGAACCTCATACTTCCTCCGGCTGGGCGGCCAGGGCCGAACCGATGGCAGCGGCAAGACGGTTCCATCCGTCGGTTTCCTCCCGCAGGCGCTTGCGCCCCGTTGCGGTGAGCTCATAAAACTTGGCGCGGCGATTGTTCTCCGACGTACCCCAGCTGGCCGTCAGCAGGCCCTGACGCACCAGACGGAACAGCGCGGGATACAGAGCTCCCTGCTCGATGAGCAGCGCGCGGCCTGAGATTTGCCCGATGCGCAGAAGCACACCATAGCCATGCAACGGGCCAAGAGAGACTGCCTTCAGAATGAGGAGATCGAGTGTGCCGGGAAGAATCTGGGCCTGGTCCGTCATGTGTCCCCCTAAGACGGTTAGGAGATTAGCGCCGTCTCTCCTAAGCTGTCAAGGGGAAAATGCATCGGCTGTAAACTTTCACATTTCCTCCATCATGCCAGGCTGGCGACATAGGTGCGGGCCGGCAGGAAATTCCACATCTCGCGCCCGCTGTGCTCCAACTTGAAATGACAGCGCAGCCGCTGCTCGATGGCGTTACTGAACTGGTAGATCAACAGCTTGCCTTGCGGGCTCAACGATTCGCGCGTCTGGTGGAGAATGCGTTGCGCCTCGCGGGCAGGCAGCAGCGAAAACGGGACGCCGGAGACGATGCAGTCGGCGGCGCCGATTCCGTGTTGAGTGAGGATCGTGCGCACATCAGCGGCCGAACCGTGCACGATCTTCAGGCGCGAGTCACCAAAACCAAAGCGGTCGCGCAGATACTCGACCAATTCCGGATTCTTTTCGATGGCGATGAGCATGCCGTCGCTGCGCAGTCGCTCCAGAATGTGCCGCGTGATGGTGCCTACGCCAGGGCCGTACTCCACCACGTAACGGGTTTCATTCCAGTCGGCGAGGCGCATCAGCCGGGAACACAGGCTGCTGGAGCTGGGCCAAACCGAACCCAGCATGGCTGGATAGCGCAGGAACATTCGCAGGAAGATCATGGCGTCGGTCATGGTTGTGAACCTCACTTTCACGTCGAAATTTGCGTTTGCATCAGGCCCTTTCGTTAGCTTCCAATCTCGGGACGGGTTACACCGTCAAGGCAGAGGTGGAGCTCAGGCGTGCGCAACGCCGCGCCCATGGTGCGCTCACGGTCACCGGCAGGCGGGCGCGCGCATGAATCGTCATCGGCACACCGCCTTCACCCGGCCGCAGCGTGGTCGCGGCCAGCGGCGTCACCACCGAGTTGGGCGCGGCGCGGACCTTGAACCGCTGCATGATCGAGGCCACGGCCAGCATCGTTTCCGCCTCCGCGAACAACGCCCCGATACAGCGGCGCGCGCCGATGCCGAACGGCAGATAGGCGAACTTGTGCAATTGTCTGGTGAATTCCTCGGTCCATCGCTCAGGCCAGAACGCTTCTGGATCGGGGTAGAAGCGCGGGTCGTGGTGTACGGCCCAGATGTCCATCACCACGGTCACGCCTTTGGGCACACGATAGCCGCCCAGTTCGACATCGCGGTCGGTACGGCGCGTCGCATACCACGCCGGAGGATACAGCCGCAGCGACTCCTTCACCACTTGCTCCAGATAAGTCAAACGCGGCAGGTCCTGGAAGCGAACGGGACGTCCGTGCAGCTCGGTTTGCAGGTGCTCGGCCAGGCGCCGTTCCACGTCCTGATGCTGCGTGAGCAAATGCCACACCCAGGCCAATCCGATGGCGGTAGTTTCATGGCCACCGAGAAGAAATGTGGCGGCCTCATCGCGCACCAGTTCGTCGCTGATGGCAACGCCGGAGCGCTGCGCTCGCAACAGCACGGAAAGCAGGTCTGTGCCTCCGTCAGCTCCGCCCCGGATCTCGGCGCGACGGTCGCGGATGATTTCGTCCACGATGACGCGAATGGTCTTCACCGCCCGGTGAATGGCGCGATGGCTGCGGGTCGGCACCCACGCGGGCACCAGAAAGCACTGGTTGCCCTGCACGACGAACTCATCCAGCACAGTGCACAGATTCTCCAACAGCGCCTCGCGCTGGTCCTTCAGACGCACTCCGAGAAACGATTCCGCAGCTACATCCAGCGTGAGCCGCATCATGTCGCGATAGATGTCATGAACGCCCCCATCGTTCCAGTGGCTCATCATGCGGTCGATGTGGCGGGTGATGATAGGGCCGTATTCCGGAAGGCGCTCGCGGCTGAACAGCGGCAGCAGAAGATTGCGCTGTCGCCGCCACAGCTCACCTTCGCTGGTGGCCAGACCGTCGCCTAGCAGCAGCCGCAACATGTTGGACTTGGTGTAGCTCTGCGCGTTCACTACCAGCACGTCGGCGATCTGGTCGGGATGACCGACGAGGCATGCCGGCATGCCCACATACTTGCAATAGGCCACGTCGCCGGCGTCGTTCAGCGCGTCCTGGAAACAACGCACCCAGTCCCGCTTGCCGGGCAGCAGGCCGAGAAAACGATGACCCCTCGGCGCGGGCGGTAGTTGCGTTGGAAGGTGTACCTTGCGGATGGCGTTCTTCACGGCGGCCACGGGGCAGTTCATGGCGTTCTACCTCCAATTAGGTATGCGCCAATAGCCAGCGGATTCCCTCACGGTGAGGAAAAATTCTTGCGTCGGACGGAAGGAGTTACAGGGAAGGGAATACTTGCAACGCGAGGTTATTGCTCGGGTCGAGTCGCCAGGCGGTCACAAAGAGCCTTGGCGATGGAGTCGCCAGCATCAGATGCGGTGCGGGACTGAGGGTTTGTGCGCCACCGAGACCCGCTTACGGATCAGTTAGGAGAGCTGCCATTCTTGGCCAGCAGCATCTTGGCGTTGCGCAGCTCGGGACGGTCGGAGTGGATGCCGTCATCGCAGTTCTTCAGCAGCTGCGCGTAGTAGGCGTTGGCTTTTTGAGGCTCATGAGCCATCTCCGCCGACTGCGCCGCACCGGCCAGTTCGTTGAAGCGGTTGGGATCGATCTTCATCGCCTTCTCGTATTCGGCCAGGGCCTTGTCCGGCTGGTTCATGGCGAGCAGCATGTCGGCCAGCATCTCGCGCGCGGGAATGTCGACCTCGCCTTTGCCCAGCTTGTCCTGCGTGTCGGCCACTTCGGCCATCTGGCGCACCGCATCGTCGTTCTTCTTTTCCGCGAAGGCGACCCAGGCATGTACTTCGCCTCGGGAAGACATTGGGCCATCCAGAATGTACGCGTATTTCGATTTGCGCGTGGCCTCAACCGCCTGCTCATAACGCTGCGCGGCGGCACGAGCGCCGGCTACATCGCCCATGCGAGCGTAGCCGATGGTCTGCGCCCAGAACGTAATCATCTGGTAATCCGGGGTTGAGTTCGGTGCGGGCTGGAGTGCGGCAGCACTCTTCCAGTCGTGCATCTCCAGGTAATACAGCGCAGGGAAGTGCGCCTGGGCAAATTGGAAGTACTGCAGCATGCCCGAGTCGCTGCCATCCTTGGGAGCGCTGGCGATGATCTGCTTTGACTTCTCCACGATCTGCCACGCGGCGCCATCCTGCCCGGTCTGCAGATAGGCGTAGAGCAGGAAGTGCATGGCATGGAGCTCGTGACCACGCATGTACATCGCGCCCGACTTCTCGGTCAGCGCAACCGACTTCAGATTTGCCTGGATGTCCTCCTGCCACAGCCCGAGCCGCGCGAAGATGTGCGACGGCATGTGCACGGCGTGCGACGAAGAGGGCGCGATGGCAGCATAGCGGCGAGCGGCGTCAAGTCCTTCCGCCGCCATGTCCGGCGAATCGCAGGAGTGAATGATGTAGTGCGCCAGCCCGGGATGGTCGGGCTCCTGCTGGAAGAGCGGCATGAGAATGGCGACCGCTTTCTTGTTGGCGGCGTGCGAAGTGTCTCCCGGAGGGGCGGCGGCCAGCAGCGATAGGGCATAGAAGGCGCCTGCCTCCATGTCCGTCGGATACTGCTGGTAGAGCTTGCCCATCGCGTCCGAATACGCGCCGGCACGCTTCAGGTAATCGTTCTTGGCGGGATCGTTGTAGAAGAGTGCAAGAGCTGCGATGTAGGCCTGCTCGCGCGGCGTCTTGGCGCCGATCTTCTGCGCCTGCGCGATCGCGTCACCGCCGCGCTTCAGTTGCGCATCGTCCGGACGCTCCCAGAGCTGGTGGAACTGGCTCATCGCGATGCCCCAGTAGGCCATGGCGCACGTCGGATCGCTCTTCGTGATGGCGACGAACTGCTCTTCGGCCTCTTCGTAGCCAAAGGAGTGCAGCAGCGCGACCCCACGCTCAAAGGACTTTTGCGAAGCCGGCGAACAGGACACCGGAAACGACACCTTGCCCAGTTGTTCGGTAGCGTCGTGATGGTGGGCGTGCATCTCGTCTTCCTGCGCGACAAGACCACCGGCGCAGAGAAGACTCATGCAAACCAGCCAGCAGAAAAGCGATTTTGTGTAGCGCATCTCTCACCCCTTCAAGGACGCGGCTTAACACTCTATCGCAGCGGCCGGAAGTTCGCCAGCGCGAGAGGTACGCCTCTGATCCCGGTGCAACATCGCGTCCCGGCCAAGCCGATGCTCGGATATAATCGTGCGCACCCATGGCGCTTTCTTCCGGCACCAGACTCGGCCCCTATGAAGTCCAGGAACCTCTGGGAGCCGGTGGCATGGGCGAGGTCTATCGGGCTCGCGATACGCGGCTAGGCCGTGACGTCGCCGTCAAGGTTCTTCCCACCCATCTCTCCTCGAATTCCGAACTGAAGCTGCGGCTGGAGCGCGAGGCCAAAGCCATCTCCTCGCTGAACCATCCGCATATCTGCACCTTGCACGATGTCGGCTCGCAGGACGGCATGGACTTCCTGGCCGGCGGAGGCGCCAAATGGCAGGTCTCCAAAGATGGTGGAACTTCGCCCAAGTGGCGGCGAGACACGAAAGAGTTGTTTTATCTGGACGGCTCCGACAACATCGTCGCCGTCGACGTAGCCGCTTCCGGCGACGCCGTGAACCTGGGCGTTCCGCATATCCTGTTTCAATCGGTCGGTATCCAGCGCGACTATGGGGCATACGACGTCAGTGCGGACGGAAAGAAGTTCCTCATCAACAGTGGCAACCTTGCCCAGGGCGGCGACCCGTTGACCCTGGTGCAGAACTGGACGGCAGAGTTGAAGAAATGACCGCGTCGCCCGATCTCAATCCAACTTTCCGGTAGCTTCCAGCTTTGATCCTGAGATCGTGCCGCGTATTGGAATGGCCGCATGCGCATACTTCGGCGCGCACACACTTTCTTGCCATTGCCAAGCCTTGAGCCCTAGCAGAGAATCGGCTGAAAACCCGAGCAAGAGTCCGGCGGACAGGAATCCGTGACTTGCCTTCGGATCGTAACCGGGAGCTTCCGAAAAGTATGAGGAACAATTTCACTCTATCGACAAGCATGCTGGTCCTGCTCATTAGCTTCGGAACGCCATGGCAGTCACAGGCGCAACACTTGTCTGAGCGACAAGGTGAAGCCGCCGCGGAGAAAGACAGCACGCGTTCCGAGCCTCCGGACTTGACATCGTATGTTCGTCCGGCAATCGCCGCGGACCATGCTCCGCGCGGCAAGGCTGCGCTGCCCCCCGCCGGCGTTACGGGGAGCGCGATCTTTCCCAACGTCTATCTTGCCGATGCGGTCATCAATAACACGGATCCGAACCTGGTGAACACCGATACCTTCGGCGATAGCGAGCCGAGTATTGCGTTGAATCCCCGCAGCTGCGTCGCCTTCCTAGGAAGAGACAGAGGGTGTCGCGAGATTGTGCTGCTGTCTTTCTCGGGCGGGTGGAACGGACAAGGTTCCTTCGCGCCGCTATGGCTTTCGACGAATTGGGGACAGACCTGGACGAAGGAGTTCACCATTCCCATTCCGCCCAATGCGCCGGGCGCCGCCGGATGTCCTTGCGATCAGACCCCCGACTTTGGCGGAGGCCAACTGTCGGCGACCTTCCTCACCGGCGGCAATGATGTGAACGTCTATAGCGGCGGCACCTCGAACCCCGCCGACAGTTCACAGTGGCAGTGGCTAACGAACGGCGGCACGGCGCAGCGCACTAACCACCAAGGCGTCAACGACACCGATCAGCCGTGGCTGCTGATGAATCGCGATCCGGACATGCCCGCGCAGAACGATGTCTATGTGGGTTATGACAACTTCGCGGGCGATCCCGATATGCGCGTCGCCGCTTCTTACGGAGCTATCCCGCTCGACTTCACGACCGACAGCCTCGCCGGATTCTCCACCGGCGGCATCAATCCCGGCCAGCGTCTGGCCGTCGATCCGCGGAACGGAGCGGTGTATAGCCTGTTCCAGCAGTGCGTCGGCACCTGCAACATCAACGACAACCCCAAGACCATCAACTACGTGCTGAATCGCTCTCTGGACGGCGGCATGACCTGGTCGCTGAACGGCAGCAGCAGCGGGACCATCATCGCCATGGGACAGAGCACGCAGCCGCGGCCAAAGTTCGGTACGGTGAACGCGCTGCTGGGCGGGGTCGATCACGTGACCGTGGATGCCAACAGCGGCGACGTGTATGTGGTCTACGGCGATCGCGATGCCAACACCGGCAACAATCGCCTCAGCATCGTGCGGCTCACCGACGATGGCCATGGCGGGCTCACCGTTGGGTCTTCCTTCTTTGTCACGGGACAAGTCCAGGCCGCGCTGCCATCGGTCGCCGTGGCCGGCGACTCCCGAGGCTCAGTGGGTGTGCTGTATGACACCTATGATGGAATGGATCCCTCCGGTTTTCCCACGTTTTCCGCACACCTGGCGGTGAGCTCCGATCATGGCATGACCTTTCAGGATGTCACGCTGGAGACGTTCCTCTCGCCGTCGACCGACAATAACAACCAGCGCCAGCGCGTGCTGGGCGACTACCATCAACTCAAATCCGTGGGCACTGGCTTCTATGGCGTGTTCACCGGAAACGGAGTGCCATTCGGCAGGACCGTCTCCAACACCGATCCGATCTTCTTCAAGACGTTCTTGAGCCGATAAAAGGACAGCATGATGGCTGACCAGGATCCTGTTAATCCTCAAATCGACAACGAGACCACGGAATCGTTTGGCGAGCTGCTTTCACAATACGAGCGCAGCCATGCTCGCGAGGCCGGCGACAGCGGCCGGCAGATCGAAGGCACAGTCGTCGCCGTCACCGCCGATTCAGTCTTGCTCGACATCGGCTACAAGACCGAAGGCATCCTGCCGCTTACCGCGTTTGAGGAAGGAAAAGCCGCTAAGCCGGGCGACAAGCTGCCGGTCACGGTGAAGGGCCGCGGTCCGGAAGGCTACTACGAACTGACGCGCTTCAAGCTGGCGCGACCGAAGGATTGGACGGCGCTGGAGCGCGCCTTCGCCGATAAGGCGACGATCAGTGGCGCCGTGACGGCGATGGTGAAAGGCGGTTTCAGTGTCGACATCGGCGTGCGCGCGTTCATGCCGGCATCGCGCAGCGGTGTGCGAGAGGCGGCCGACATGGAGAAGCTGGTCGGGCAGGAGATTCGCTGTCGCATCACTAAGCTCGATGTCACCGAAGAGGACGTGGTGGTGGATCGCCGCGCGGTGCTGGAAGACGAAGAGCGCTCGGTGAAGGAGCGGCGCTATTCCGAGGTGAGGGAAGGCGAGATCGTCACCGGCACGGTGCGCAATCTCACGGATTACGGGGCCTTCGTCGACATCGGCGGCATCGACGGCCTGCTGCATGTCGCCGACATCTCGTGGAGCCGCGTTGGCAAGCCCTCGGACGTTTTGTCCGCGGGCCAGGAGATCGAGGCCAAAGTGCTGAAGGTCGACACGGAAAAGCAGCGCATTTCGCTGGGCATGAAGCAGTTGCAGCCGCATCCCTGGGAGTCGGTTGCGGAGAAGTACCGGATCGGCGAACGCGTGCGCGGCACTGTCAGCCGGCTGGCCGACTTCGGCGCCTTCGTTGAACTGGAGCCGGGCGTCGAGGGGCTGGTACACATCTCGGAGATGTCGTGGGCGAAGAAGGTGCGCAAGCCCGGCGACATGGTGAATACCGGCGACACGGTGGAAGTCGTCATCCTCGGCGTGAATGTTGGTGAGCAGCGATTGTCGCTCGGACTAAAGCAGGCGCTGGGCGATCCCTGGGCAGATGTAGCGCAGAAGTTTCCCGTCGGCTCGGCGGTCGAAGGACCGATCACGAGCATCATGAAGTTCGGCGCATTTGTGCAGGTGGTGGAAGGCGTGGAAGGCATGGTGCACGTCAGCGAGATCAGCGCCGAGAAGCGCATCAATCATCCGCAGGACGTGCTGAAGCTGGGGCAAACGGTGAAGGCGCAGGTGCTCGCCATCGACCGCGAGCGGCGCCAGATGCGGCTGAGCATGAAACAGCTGGTGCCGACCGGCCTGGACGAGTACATCGCCGAACACAAGCCGGGCGATATCGTCTCCGGGCGGGTGACCGACGAGTCGCGTGGGACCGCGCGGGTGCAGCTGGGCGAGGGCATCGAGGCTACCTGTCACGTCGCGGCATCCGTCGCGCCCGATCAGGAGACGAAGACCGGCGCGGCCGACCTGTCGTCGCTGAGCTCGATGCTGCAAGCGCGGTGGAAGGGCGGCGGAAGCGGCAGCGAGACCAAGCCGGAGGCAATTCGCGTCGGGCAGGTGCGGACGTTCCGCATCGCCCGGCTCGATGCGGAGAACAAGGCGATTGAGTTGGAGCTGAAATAGCTGGCTCGCTTAGCGGTTGAGTGCGGCAGCCGACGACTAAGAGTTTGTCTCTGATGGCTGACAGTTTCTACACGTACGCCAGCCGCACGCGCCGACCAACATACGCCACCGTTACAAGCACGGCTGCCAGCACCAGATAGACCGACGGAGTGCTCGATCGCGCCGTGGTCCCGACGAAGTCCATGCCGGGCGTGTTATGCAGCGGGCCCATGTACCACCAGACGGTGTAGAGCGCTTCGAAAGCTTTGCCGCTGCCGGTCCACACACCCAGCGCCAGTGCCAGGCTGGGAATGAACAGCGCGCCGGCAAACCACGCCGCCAACGATGGCCAAGCGCCGCTGAGCAGTAACCGCAATCCCACGCCCGCGCCCGTCAGCATTGCCAGCAGAACTCCAGCCAGCCACACGGCCGGCAATTGCCGGTGCAGCGAACGTGCGGACGAGAAGATCAGCGCTTGCGTGGCATTGCGCGCCTCACGCGCTCCCATCTGCGACCACAGCAGCACTGGCCAGACCCACGCGAAGACCAGCCACATCTCGCGCACGCCCGCATCCGGAGCCGTTGCGCTGCCGATCAGCAGTCCGGCTGCAACCGCATACCACCACCAGCGCTGGCCCTTGAGCATCAGCCGCAACTCCGCGACAACCAGTTGCAGGAAGGCGCTACCACGCCGCACCGCCAGCGGAGTCAGTTGCGCGGCTTCCGCTTGCTGCGCCGGCATTGGAGCTACATCGCTCGCGTCCCCAGGCAAGGGCACAAAATTTGCCAGCCCCTTGCGGATGAATCCTTCGTGCGCCGGATCGAAGCGATGGAAGAACACCGCCGCGAGCAGCGCGAAGGCGGTAGCGACAGCCACCCAGAAGATGCGGCCCAGCAGGATGTCCGGCGTCCAGGCGAAGCCGTTCCACAGAAAGGTGTGTACGGCGTGCTGTCCGCCCATGGTCAGCGCGAAAGCGCGCGGGCTGGTGGGATCGATCTGTGCGAGTGCTGCCCGCGTGCTATTAAACATCGCCTCGATGCCATACGGATCGGGAATGTTGGAAACGGCACCGAGCACCAGACCACCCATCCAGACGAAAAAGTAGGCGACGTTGCCGACGCCGCCGCGCAACCCCGGCACCGTCTCGAAGAGCACGGCCACGGCTGCGGTCAGCGCCATGACCGGCAGCGTGAGCAATAGAAACGGCGACCACAGCTCCCACAGCGACAGCCCGGGAACTTCGGCGTGAAACCACTGCATGCCCAGCGCCGCCAGCATCAGCACGGCGACCATCGCGCCCAGCACGGCGAAGTTGCTGAGCGTTTTGGCCAGCGTGTAAAACGTCTTGCGCATAGGCGTGGCAGCCAGGATCTGGCCGACGCGGGTATCGATATCGCGCTGTACGGAGTTCTTCACCACGTAGAATCCCGCCAGCGAAAAGAAGGTGGAACAGCAGATCGCCGTCACCGCGCCGATCCATGCCGAGTTGTAGAGTCCGCGATATCCCGCGCCCAGCACGATCCAGACTTTCTCGGCGATCACTGCGTAGCCCAGGTACAGCGCGGCGACCAGCGTTACCAGGAAGCTGTAACGGCGGACGCGCTCCAGGAAATCGGCCTTGACCATCTGGTAGAGCACGTGACCGTAGCTCATGCCGCCACTCCCACGCGATGAGTGGAGAGGCAAAACAGGTAGGCGTCTTCCAGGTTGGGCGCAACCGCAACCGCACCTGATGCGGGACTGGTGCCGAGCACGCGTGCGTGCACGCCGTCGCTACGCCGCGTCGTACTGCTGATGAGGAAACGCTGCTTGGCGGCCGCCAGGTCGGCGCTGGGAATCACCCACTCCCACACTTGGCCTTCGACGCGGCCCAGCAGTTCCTCGGGCGAAGCGTGCGCCACCAGCACGCCTTGCGAAATGAGTGCGATGTCAGTCGCCGCAGCCTCGACGTCGGAGACAATATGCGTAGAGAGAATCACGATGCGATCGCCCGACAAATCGGAGAGCAGATTGCGAAATCGCACGCGCTCTTCGGGATCGAGCCCGGCTGTCGGCTCGTCGACGATCAGCAGCCGGGGATCGTTCAGCAACGCCTGTGCGATACCCACACGCTGCCGCATTCCGCCGGAGAAGCCGCCCAGCGGCCGTTTGCGGACATCGGCCAGGTTCACGATGGTCAGCAGTTCGTCGATGCGGCGCCGGGCGGAAGCGGCGTCCAGGCCTTTGACCGCGGCGAGATACTCCAGAAACTCCACCACGTTCAGGTTGGGGTAAACGCCGAAATCCTGCGGCAGGTAGCCCAGTTCGGCTCGCAGGGCGTCAGGACTCTTCGCCAGGTCGGCACCGTTCCAGGTGACCGTGCCGGAACTGGCGCGCGTGATCGTCGCCAGAATGCTCATCAGCGTGGTCTTGCCGGCGCCGTTCGGTCCCAGCAGCCCCAGCACGCCCGGTCCCAGCTCCAGGCTGAAGTTTCGCAGCGCTACGGTACCGGAAGAGTACTTCTTGGTAACTTGCTCGATGGTCAGCTTCACTCAGTTTGTCTCGTTGGAAATGGTAGTTGAGTAAACGTGCGGCGCCCGGCAAACGTTCCATGGGAGGTAAGCGCACGGGCGCACTCATTATTTCACGGCAGCGCCCAGGCCGGGACTGCGGGGATCTTTGCGGGCGTCGCCGGCGCTGTGACCTGCTATGCTCGGCAGACTGTTCTATTGGCAGAGCGAGGTCTCACAGTGTGGCACATTCATCTCTGGCTGGCCCTTGGCGTGGCGGTCTCGACGGCGGCAACCGACGCGGTGTATGTGATGTTCAGCGCAGCCGTCGCCTCGCGCCGGCGCGTTCCCGCCGCGACCTGGAGCAGCATCTGGTATCTGCTGTCGGCGTTCGCGGTCATCAGCTACACGCGGAACTGGGTGTATGTCTGCTTCGCGGCGCTGGGCTCGTGGATTGGCGCTTACCTGTCGATGACGTGGCTGCGCCGCCCCGATCGCGCGGAGATGGACCGCGGCGAGCCTAAGGCCGCGGGGTAGCGGTCATCGCCTCAGCATGTCCGCGACGGCGCGTTGCGCCTGGTCGAGATTGCGCGAAATCTTCCTGGCCTGATCTCGCGCGGCCTGAGCCTCGGCGGCACGAGCGGTCTGCTGCAATGCCTGCGCCAGCAGGAGATAGGCGACGTCGGAGGGCTCGAGCTCGACGGCGTGCGAATAGTTCTTCACGGCGCGATCGAGATCGCCGGAGCCCTGAGCCAGCAAGCCCAATCCAACCCAAGCACGAGCGCTGTGGGGATCGAGCGCGATGGCCTGCTGCCAGCTGTTCCATGCCTGCTCGAAGTCGCCGTCGTCGCGATAGGCCCAGCCCAGGTTGGTCAGGGCACGCGCTCGCAGCAGCGGATTGCCGGCAACGCTGAGCAGTTCGCTGTAGCGTTGGATGGCGGCGGGCCAGTTCTTGCGCTGCTGTTCGTACATGGCGATCTTCAGCAGGCTGGTGGGATCGGCGGGATCAATCGCCAGCGCGGTCCGGAAGTGCTGCATCGCTTCGTCCAATTGCCCGCGCTCCAGAAGTGCCGCGCCCAGATTGTCCTCCGCGATGTAGTTGAGACTCGTAACTCCCACAGTGTGGGACCAGAGGGTAACGTTGTCGCGCCAGTATTCGAGTTGGCGGCGTGCAACGATCGCGAGAGCGACGAGGACGGCTGCGCTGGCGATTGGCAGTACGGCTTTCGGAAGATGGCGCTGTTTGGCCCAGTCGGCGATGCCCCAGCAGATCGCGATGAACAGTCCGATGCAGGGCAGGTACGCGTAGCGGTCGGCCATTGCCTGGCTGCCGACCTGGACGAGTCCGATCATCGGGACCAGCGTTCCCACAAACCACAACCAGCCGGCCAGCAGGTAGCGCTGCTGGCGATAGCGCACGACAACCGCGGTGATGACGGCGAGAAGTATCAAGGCACCAAGAACTTGCCAGGCCGGCAGGCCGCCGACGGGATAGGGATACATCGGCGCCAGATGCAGGGGCCAGAGCGACTTGGCTACGTATCTGGCGTACGAGACGATCGCGTTTTCGATGCGGAGGGTCAGCGGATGCTGCACGAGCGAGGTGACAGCACCGCCGGCACGCTGCGCCTTCACGGTAATAACTGCGCTCGCAGCAGCCAGCAGGAAAAGCGCCAGCTTTTCGTGCAGCAGCCACCACAATGTCTTACGCTGTGGGATGTCGGCGCGGCCGCCGATCTGCATGCGACCCAACGGCCAGTAATCCCACAGCAGCAGCACGAACGGCAGAGTGACGATCTGCGGCTTGGCCATCAGGCCGAGGGCGAACAGAAGTGCCATTAGCGCATAACGCCAGAATCCCGGGCGCGAGATGTACCAGCGATAGGCCGCCAGCGTCAGCAGAAAGAAGAGCATGCTGAGCAGGTTCTTGCGCTCGGCAATCCAGGCGACCGATTCGACGTTGAGAGGATGCAGGGCAAACAGCGCGGCCGCCATGATGCTGGGCCACAGGCGGGCGGTGGCGTGCCATAGGACGAACAGCAGCAGAACGGCGTTGATGGCGTGCAGCAGCAGGTTGGTGTCGTGATGGCCGGCGGGATTGAGGCCGAAGAGTTGGCAATCGAGCGCGTGCGACAGCCACGTCAGCGGATGCCAGTTGTATTCGTGGAACGTGGTGAAGGACCACGAAACTGTCCGCCAGCTAAGGCCCGATTGGATGTGCGTGTTCTCGGTAATGTAGGCCTGATCGTCGTAGTTGACGAAGGGATCATGGTGGACGGGATAGTAGACGGCGACGGTTGTCAGGATGAGCAGCAGGGCTGCGAGGACGAATTGGTTGCGCGCGGGCGATTGCGAAGCGCGGATGTTCGTCGGTTTTTTCGATTTGGCCAGCGTCGCGTCTCCCGCAGAGATGCGAAGAGTATAGCGGCTGGCGGGTAAGCAAAAGGGGTAGCGGCCGGCCAGAGCCGCTACTCAGTGATTGCTGCCATGTCGCGGTCAGTAATGGAATCGCCAGCGAAATTCACCGTAGATCTGTCGCGGTTCGTTCCAGTGAAATCCGCCAAAGGTCAGGCTGTTGTCGATTTGCACTCGCAGGTTGGCCACATTCAACGCCGTGACGGACACTGCGTACTTACCTTCCGAAAAGCTCTTACCCAGGGAAAGATCCACGGTGGTGTGGCCGGGCAGATACGGTCCGGGGTACTGCGACTGTGGCGTGCCGTACAGCCCGTTCGAGAAGCCCGAGCCGTAGTACACGTTGCCGGAGGCGTAGGCGTGCCAGGGTAGGCTGGCATTGGCGCCCACGTTGAGTGTGTTCCGCTGATCGTGGTCCACCGGAGAATAGCCCGGCGGTACGTAGAGCGGGCAGGTTTGGTCGTTGGGGTTGGGGCAGATCAGGCCGCCATTGATTGGCGAAGTAGCCTGCGCAATCTGGTTCGCGTAGACCAGGTGAACCTGCATGCGGTGCCACAACATGGGCGAACGCAGCATGACGTCCCAGCCCTCAATGATTGCCGCGTACCAGGTGATGGGCCAGAACAGATTCGAGTTTCCGATGTTGTTGTGATCCAGCCAGTTTGTCGCGTTCGTCTGATAGTTGTCGATCTCCAGGTTCCAGCCGCGGTAGGGAATGATGACGCTGGCTTCCCACTGCTTGTCACGTTCTCCTTGCAGCGGAGCAAATGTGAAGTCCTGGCTGTTGGCGAAGCCGAGCAGTGGTCCGGTGGCTGTCACCAGCGGCGGCGGCTGATAGTAGTGACCGTAGAAGGCCCGGAAAACCCAATTCAGCCGCGGAACCCGCAACGCAATGCCGATTCTTGGATCAGCCTGGTTCTCCGCAATCGTCGAGCGGAACTCCGTGCCCCGGAGACCCGCGATGATGGTCAGCCACTTGGTTGCATTAAAGCGGTCACTGATGAATTCCTCGGCCACGCCCCCGTTCACGCCGAGCGAAGACGGTGGAAAATTCTGCGTGCCGTCGTTGAAGACGTTGCTGAAGTAATTGTACTGGTGCTGATAGAAGCCGTAGACGCCGGCTTCGAGATTGTTCTTCGTGAAAGTTTTGTTGATGACTCCCTGCATGCCGACATAGTTCGCCTTCAGATTGACATTGGTGCTGACCGGATAGTCGTCCGGGCTGGCTACATAATTGGCCGCATTGTAGTGATAAAACGGAGAAAGCGTCAGCAGGGTGCTGGGATCGAAGGTGTGGATCCAGGAAAAGATCAGGTAGCCGTCGGGTTCGCGCTCGGCATCGCGCAATCCGTAGCTGGGGACTAACCCCGACGACGCCAGAATCTGGTTGCCCACGGAGTTGGGGTCGGGATCGATGGGAATCTGGTAGTAGTCCTGACGCAAAGAAGCGACCACCCGATACTGGTTCTGCGGATCGTGGTTGTAGATGAACGAGGCAAACCCTCCGTAGCCGTTCTCTGCGTCGTGATAGACCTGCGGAATTGGCGTCTGCAACCCGTAGTTACTGCGATTGCCGTTGAGACTGGCGTAGTAGGCGAACCGCTGCGTGTGACCTCCGCAACTGATCTGGTCGTCGGTCTGATAAAAGTTCCCCGCCATAATCACCAGGTCACATTGCCGGTCACGCTCAAAACCGGTGCGCGGTGCGATATTGAACATGCCGTAGGTACGGTCACCATAAGAGGCGTCGTAACTGCCCTGCAGAACCTCCAGGTAGTCGATGTCCTTGGGATCGATCTGCGGTCCCAGGTTGGCGGCAATGTTGGTGTTGGGAATGGAGACGCCGTCAATCAGCCATTGCACCTGATGGCCGCCGAACATGTGCAGCATATCGTGCGCAACGTAGGTCGCAGGCACATAATCGGTGATCATCTCCACGCCATTGGTACGGTCGGCCCCGGGGGTCTGCTGAATGTCCTGGCGATTCAGCAGCGTGGTGGGAGTCACCGTATCCATGGTCGGTTCCGCGGGAGTCCCGGATACGACGACGTTCTCCTTTGCGCCGGCGATGGCCAGCTCGAAGTGCAGCACGGGACTGGTATCCGATTGAACAATCACATCCTGCTGGGTGTTCAGGAAGCCCTTCGACGAGACCGTGACGGTGTAGGTTCCGATCGGCACAGAACGGAACTCGAACTCTCCGTTGGCATTCGACTCTACGGTTTGCGTCCAGTCGGACGTTTGCGCCTTCAGTGTGACCTGAGCGCTTTGAATGGGTCGGTGTTGCGGATCGTGTACGATGCCTCGCACCGAACCGAAGATTGTGCTGGCCGACACGTGCCAAACGGGAAGTACAGTCACTAGCAGCGCCAGCGCCGACACCGCCGGCCACGCCCACCTCTTGCGACAAAACGACTTCATCGGAGTCTCCCCTCGTTTTGTTTGCCTCTCCGAACAATGTTGGCGTAGGCGCGCTCGATTCGGGCTGCGGCTGTTGGCTCTCAGCTCACACGCAAGGGTGTTGTGCGGAACGCGCGAGACAGTCCGCGACCCGTCATCTGCGGCCGCAGAATTGCCTGGTTACGGGATGTTCGATTAGGCGAGGGGCGGGCCGCGCTTCTGCGCGGGATCGAAGACGTAGCGCGGAAGTTCGATGGAGTTGGTGTTGACCACCGGCTGCCAGCGCAGGCTGAGATACATCACCTGCGACTGCATGCGCACTGCGGTCACACTGTGCGATGTGAGAGCGGTAAAGTTTCGATAAGGACAGCAGGAAGGAGTCGCGTGCAAGCCGTCGCCAGGAGAGGCAGTGCCGCAGTGATGCTGTCCGGAACGGCGGCAGCAGGCCGGCACGCGTGACTGCGCCTGCAGGAAGGGCAAAGCGAATCCCGCAAGCGACAGCACGAGCAGCAGACTGGCAAGCGTCCGGCGCATGAGCTGAGGATTGTACTACATCACGTTGCAGTGTGACGGAGTACCGATGACGATGTGACGAGCTGCAAGGGTGTACGTCCGAGCCGCAGACATTACAATGGAGCCATCGCGGCAGGACCATCCCAATCCGGAGAGATCGCGTGCGCTACGTAATCGTTCTTCTTGCCATCCTCGGCATCGTCGTTTCGTCGCTCGCCCTCAAGGTGCATTACGACGATCCCGGCAAGGAGCCGTGCAGCATCAACGACAAGTGGGACTGCGGGGTGGTCAACCATAGTCCGTATGCGATGATTCACGGCGTGCCGGTGGCCACCATCGGCATCGTAGGCTATCTCGTGATTGCGGCGCTGGGCTTTATGCGGCGCAAGGGATTGCTGCTGGCGTCGACGTTGGTCGGATTTGCCTTCGCGCTTTACCTCACGAATATCGAGGCGCATGTTTTGGAAATCTATTGCCTGTATTGCGTGATCTCGCAGGGGATCATCGCGTTGCTGGCGTTGCTATCGATTGGATGGGTGGTGGCGTCGGTGCGGCAGCGGGCGAGCGCGGCGTAAATCCTGGTGTCGCCCCACGGGTGTCTGTGTCAAAGCAGGCACTTGTAATGCACAGGGGAAATAGGCGAGAAGGGAGCATGTCGCGATTTTTTGCTTATGC
>Ga0335081_10001227_pt1 | contig 40901 bp, 32 predicted proteins | sample Lox_Sample_35_FD_206713 | JGI IMG/M metagenome (GOLD analysis project Ga0335081, IMG submission 206713) | Soil microbial communities from Loxahatchee National Wildlife Refuge, Florida, United States - Lox_Sample_3.5 | ecosystem: Environmental > Terrestrial > Soil > Wetlands | place: USA... | reverse complement strand
ATCGCGAATTCGTGCGCGGCGAGGGGGTCGATCTTCCCGGACTTTGCGCGGCATTCGTTGCGAAAGTTCAGCGCGGTTTCGTAGCGGTGATGGCCGTCCGCAATCACCAGCTTTTTCTCCGCCATCGTTGCCTGGATGCGCCGTACGAGTGCGGAATCAGACACCTGCCACAGCCTGTGCAGCACGTCGAATTCGTCCCGCAACTCGAGCGGCATGCTCTTGCGCGCGATCTCTTGCAGCAGGCCGTCGATCGCTCGGCTGGAATCATCGTAGAGCATGAAAAGCTGGCCGGTCTGCGCGCGGGTGTGCCGCAGGAGTTCCAGCCGGTCTGCCTTCGGCGCGGAGAGCGTGCGCTCGTGACGAAACACCACCTTCGCGTCGTAGTCTTCCATTCGCCCCAGGGCAATGAACCCGGTGCGTTCGTGCCGCGAGTGCGTGCCCGGAACAAAATACTCCTGCGAGTAGACGTAAATGCTCGGCTCGGGATCCTGGACCACAATCTTCTGCGCGATCCATTCCTCGAGCTTCGCCGCCGCGCGCGTGTAAACACTGTCCTGCGCCGTGTCGCCGGGAAGGACCTTTCCCTTTTCAATCGCGATCAGGTTGTACGGACTCGCGGCGTAGTAAGCCTCCTGCATGGCCGGCGTGATCTTGTCGTAGGGCTGCGTCAGCACTTTCTTGAGCTCGACGCGTTCGATGTCATATCGAAATGCGCGGAATGGTCGGATTTCAGCCATGTGGGCCTCGTGGTTAGCGGCGCAAAAACCAATCATTCTAACAGGAGTGACATCCCGCTGCGTGCCGCATAAAATGTAGGACTTTCCGGCAGCTCGAAACGAATGTCTGAAAATCACGGCTTTCCCGGCGTGCGCGTCCTGATCTTCGATCTCGACGGAACCTTGATCGATTCGAAGCTCGATCTCGCGCTTTCGATCAACGCGATGCTCGTGCACATGGGGCGCGCGCCGCTTTCGCACGAGACGATTTATGGCTTCGTGGGCAATGGCGCCCCGGTGCTGGTCCGCCGCTCGCTGACGGAAGGCGCCCCGGGTGCCGAAATCGCGGATGAAGAGGCCAGCCGCGGCCTCGATTATTTCCTCTCCTACTACCGTTCTCACATGCTGGACAATACGGTCACGTATCCGGGCGTGCGCGAAGGACTTGCCCTGCTTGCTCCGCGCCCAATGGCCGTGCTCACAAACAAGCCGGTCAAGTTCAGCCGCCTCATTCTCGAGGGCCTCGGCCTTGCCTCCTACTTCCGGTACGTTTATGGCGGGAACAGCTTCGAACGAAAGAAGCCCGACCCGATGGGCGTTCACATCCTGCTTCGCGATCTGGGTTCCGCTCCGCAGGAGGCCATGATGGTGGGCGATTCAGATGTCGACGTCCGCACGGCACGCAACGCGGGAATCTGGGCCTGTGGTGTTACGTACGGCCTCGGCGTCGAGGGGCTCCGCGCGAATCCTCCAGATCTCCTCCTCGATTCCCTCGTCGACCTGCCCGGGCACCTGAACGGTAGCCGCTAAGAAGGCGACTATTCCCCGCTGTAGGTTGCCTTGTACCACTCCCAGGTGCGGCGCAGGCCTTCCTCGAAATGAACCGTCGGCTCATAGCCGAGCATCTTTCGCGCGAGCGAAATGTCGGCCTGCGAATGGAGAATGTCTCCAGTGCGAGGCGGTTCGTACTTCGCGCGGACTTTCTTGCCGGTGATTTTCTCAAGCAGCTTCAGCACTTCGTTGAGCGTGATGCGCTCGCCCGTGCCGCCGTTGAAGACCCTGCCTGACACGCCCTTCGCTTCACACGCGCGCAGCACTTCGTCCACGATGTTCGCGATGTAGGTGAAATCGCGCGATTGCTCGCCATCGCCGTAAACCGTAGGCTGCTCGTCCGAGAGTATTGCGAGCATGAATCGCGAAAGGACGCCGGAGTACTGCGACGTCGGATCCTGGCGCGGACCGAACACATTGAAGAACCGCACCGACACGTTCTCGAGGCCGTAGGCGTGGCCGAAGACCTGCGCATATAGCTCGCCGACGTATTTCGTCACGCCGTACGGCGAGATCGGCACGGGCTGCATCGTCTCGAGTTTGGGCAATTCGGGTGTTTCGCCGTACGCCGATGACGATGCTGCGTACACGACGCGCCGCACTTTGGCGTCGCGCGCCGCGACCAGCACGTTCAACGTGCCGTCGATGTTGGCGGAATTCGTGTCGATCGGATCAGCCACGGAGCGCGGCACTGACGTGCGCGCCGCCAGGTGCAGCACGAAATCGATTCCTTTGCACGCCGCATGGACGGCGGCCAGGTTCGCTATCGTTTCGATGCGAAGCTCAATCTTCTTCCGGACGTCTGCGAGATTCTCTTCCTTGCCTGCGGAGAGGTCGTCGAGAACGACAACGTCATGCCCGCGCCGCACAAGTTCTTCGACGATGTTTGAGCCGATGAATCCGGCACCACCCGTCACCAGGTAGCGCAACCGTTGATCTCCTTTGGGAGAAGGCCCGGCGCCGAGCTGCTTCCCGTCCTGCGATGCGTCCCTCGAACGGATGGCCTTGCGTCTCTCGTTCGAGTGCGATTGACTATATCTTGCGCCCGATGCCCCAGGCAAGATTCACAGGAACCAAGTTCCTCCCTCTCGTTACGGTTGCTCTCTGCATCGCAATCGGATTTGTGCCGGCCGTGTTTCGTGCGGCCACACTTCGAGCCGTACAGACATCAACACGCAAACCGCCCAAGGCAAAGCCTCTTGCCCCGGCGCCAAGAGACTTGCCGATGCCGTTCCGGGTCGGCGAGATCTTGAAGTACGAAGTCTCGTGGGCTTCCTTCACGACGGCAGCTTCCGTGGAACTCAGCGTCCCGGAGCGGCGCGACCTCTATGGGTGGCGAACCTGGCATTTCCGCGCCACCGCTCACACCGTGAGCCCGGTGCGCACGCTCTTTGCGATCGACGATCAGTTCGATTCCTATACCGACGCCGCGACCGGCGAGAGCCGCCAGTACGAAAATCACCTCGATGAGATGGGACGGAAGCTGGAGCAGGTTTGGAGGTTTGTGCCCGAGGGGCAGACGCCCCGCGCGCCCGGCGCCGCTGTGATCGTACTGCCCGGAACGCGCGATCCCCTCGGAGCGCTGTACTCGCTGCGCGCGGTGGACTGGCAGCGCACGCCCGAAGTGCGCATGCCGGTCTACGACGGCCATGATCTCTACGAGATGCGCGCCAGGATCGAGGCTTCGAGCGAAGCGGTCGAAGTGCCGGCGGGAAAGTTCTCGGCGTCACGCATCGCAATCCACGTTTTCCAGCGGAACAAGGAAGTTTCGGGAATCGATTTCACGGTGTGGCTCGCGAGCGATGCCGCGCGAACGCCGGTTGTGATGGCCGCCGACTTGCCTTTCGGCAGCTTGCGCGTCGAAATGCAGTCCGCGAACCAATGATTGTGAATTTGCCGCAGAGAAGCGTCAGTTTTCGGGGACGACCCAATCATCCGGCGGGAAATCAATCTGCCAGAACGAAGGCGAGGGCCTTTCGAATTCAATTCCCATCTGCACTTTTCCAGCCTGGGCGGTTCCGAGATATACGACGCGGCACTGCAGGGACTGCGCTGTGGCTTTGTTCGCCAGGGTGACTCGCTGGTCGGCTACCACCGGAGTCGCGAGCGAAATCAAGGCTCCGTGCGCGTTGACGACGAGCGTGCGTGTCTCTTCCTGGAAATCCTGGCCCGAGGCGTTTTTCCCGCTCACGAAAATCGGGACGCTCAGGAGCACGCGCATGCTCCGGCGCCGGCCGGGATCGGCGATCCAGGTTTTCTTTTCCGCGTCGGTGCGCGTGACTGGCATAGTCTCGATACCTTAGCGACACGAAACGCCGGCGGCAATGGGACTTTCCCGGCCATCGCGCCCTGAAAGTAAACACCGCCTCACGCCGTATCTCATTGTTGTTGAAGGAGTTACGTTTCGGGCCGCGCGGCGGGGGATAACTGATTCGCCTAGTATTCGCGCTTTCGCCGATCGACGATCTAGCAGTGCACCACTTTCTCGCGTCCTTCCTTGATTTTTCGCGTCGCGTTCCGCGTGTCGACCACAAGCTTCGCATGCTTCGCGATGGCGTCGTAGTCGTAGCTCGAATGGTCGGTGGCGATCAACACGCAGTCGTAGCTGCCCAGCCGCTTCGGCGTGAGTTCCACCGAACGCATGTTCGAAAAGTCGTAATGGCGCATCTTGAAGAGCGCCGGGAAGTAGGGATCGTTGTAATCGAGCTTCGCGCCGGCCTGGGTCAGCAGCTCGAGCAGTTTCAGTGAGGGGGACTCGCGCAGGTCGTCCACGTCCTTCTTGTACGCAACGCCCAGGAGGAGAATCTTCGAGCCCTTCAGGCTCTTCTCGCGCTCGTTGAGCGCGGCCGCCACCGCGTCGACGACATGGTAGGGCATCGACGTGTTGATTTCGCCGGCCAGTTCGATGAAGCGCGTGGCGAAATCGTACTCGCGCGCCTTCCATGAGAGGTAGTAGGGATCGACCGGGATGCAGTGGCCGCCCAATCCGGGCCCCGGATAGAACGGCATGAAGCCGAACGGCTTCGTCGCCGCGCTGTCGATCACCTCCCAGATATCGAGCCCCATGCGCAGGCTGAGCTGCTTCAGCTCGTTGACGAGCGCGATGTTGACGCAGCGGAAGATATTCTCGAGCAGCTTCACCATCTCCGCCGCGCGCGTGGAGCTGACGGGCACGACGCGCGACACGATCTGCGCGTAGAGTCCTGCCGCGGCGCGGCCGCTCGCCGGATTCACCCCGCCTACGACCTTCGGAATCTGGGCGAGACCGTATTGCTTGTTGCCGGGATCCTCGCGCTCGGGCGAAAAGGCGAGGTAGAAATCGGTGGCTGCCTCTTTGCCGGGCTTGCTGCCGGCGCCGCGGTCGATTGGGCAGCGCAGGCCGCCCTTTTCGAGAATCGGCAGCACCAGTTCTTCGGTGGTGCCGGGATATGTCGTGCTCTCGAGGACGATCAACTGGTCGCGCTGCAAATTGGGCGCGATGGCGCGCGCCGTGTTTTCGACGTAGCTCAGGTCGGGCTCGCGCCGCTCGTCGAGAGGCGTGGGGACGCAGATCAGCACGGCATCCATATCGCGCAAGCGAGCGAAGTCCGTGGTGGCGTCAAAGTGCTTGGCTTGCACGTGCTGTTTGATCTTGTCGGCGGAAATGTGCTGGATGTAGCTCTGCCCCGCGTTCAGCTTGTCGACTTTGGTCTTGTCGAGATCGAAGCCGGTGACGCGATGGCCGACGTCCGCAAAGCGCAACGCCAGCGGCAGACCGACGTACCCGCAGCCGATGATCCCGATTTTGATGTCTTTGCCCGCAAAGAATTCAGGAGTGCGCTTTGAGCCCATCGATGCCTCGCCCACAGGAATTGAGACAGCCCGGAAAGGAACCTGCCGGACCGCAGCCACAGCGTTCAACTCAATATAGCAAGATTCGGATGCGTGACGAAGCGGGGGTTGGGAGACTGTTGCCTCGGTAAAGAAGACAGGCGCGCAAGGATCGTTTGCCGAATTGCCGTTTTTGTTGCGATTAGACTTTTGTACGAGGCTTTGTTTTCTATGAGTTAGGCGGAATTCTAATCCTGAACTGTTGCGATTAGGATCTGGAGGTTGGAGGTCCGGAGCGCCGTGCCGGAGCGCGTTGAGGCGGGCGAAGGATAGATTAGAAATTTTTATGTCGCTTGTTTTCATGGGGTTGATTCGATTTCTAATCTTCAGCGGGCAGATTAGAAGAAGATTAGGAAGCGGAGGCAAGACGCGGCCCGCACGTATCGGCATCGCGTGCAACTGTATATTAGACATGGTGCCGGCCCTGTGTTTTCAACGAGTTACGGCGATTTCTAATCGCGGAACTGTATATTAGAAATGCGGCGCGGCGCGATCCGTGGTCCGCGACCCGTGAAGGGCGGCGCACTGAACTCGCCGAACCTGAGGCCCCAAGTTCCCTTAACACCGCTTCCTCCCTTCTCCTTTCACCTCAGGGTTTGCCCGCCACGGCGGGCAGGCAGGTGCAAATCCCGAAAAGGGGTGTTTTGTTGCCATTAGACTTTGGCACGAGGCTTTGTTCGCTCACGACAGGGCGGCGCCAGGTTCAGAGCCAATTTCAAATTTGGATTCTAGATTTGCCGGCGGGACGCCAGCGGTACAGAGGCGTTTCGGAGTGAAACCAAGTCTACGGTCGGATCGCTTCGAGCATGCCGCGAGGTTTCGCGCAGCCTCGCGGTTCTGCGGTTTCCGAACCCGGCGAGGGCCGGCCATAAAGTCAGCCGGCATCGCAGCGGGCGCAGCGAACGCGTGACTGAGCGTTTTTAGTAGGATTCGATCTTGCTGATTTGAAGTCGCGACACTTGCGAGTCAATCAGCCGCACGTCGACCGTCGAGGAGACATCAAAATAAGGGTCACTTGCGACATCCCAATTGTTGACGGTCTTGAATCGCTTGATTTCGTCATCGGTCATCTTCCGGCGGCAAACATATTGATATTTGATCGAAGCTTTTCCGAATCCAGTCGGTTGGCCAAGCAGCCGCTGAAGCTCTTCCTTCGTCAGGCCGAGCCGAACGCCCCCGGTTGTGGCTAAGCTTCGCGATACCAACTTGGAACTCAGACAGTCTGACGCGCGAGGATATTGAGCTTCACGGGCCCATAGCGCAAACCCGGTGACGTCTACCCAGCCCGCCATCGAGCCCGAGTAGAAGATAAGGACCGTACCGTCGGTGGGAGACACATAGCAGAGGGCAACGTCGCTCTCCTCTTCTTTCGAAACCGGCACTGTTCGGGCGTTTCCCAGCCTAGCCTGAACATCCTTCAAGGATGCGTGACCGATTGCGAGACCGAGGATACTCATATTGGCGTCCGCGACTTCGACCCGGCTCTTGGAGTCTTCGCTGCAGAGCGGTTCCCTTTGACCGTTATTCTGCGCGGACGAGACGATAGCAAGGGCCAGCAACCCCAGTGTGCCGGCGCGGACCGCGCGGCGTGTCCGGTTTTTGCGAGGCAAGTGTGCCCTCCCTTTTTCAAGAATCGGCGCTGAAGCGGTGTTCGCGGAAGGTAACGGCGCTATCGCCTTTCCATGGCCTGCTTGATGGAGGGGTCTCTCGAGGTTCGATCGACAATTAGTATCACTTCGCCAGAAGGGCGCTCGTAGAGGTTCCTCTGAGCGGAGAATATCTTCTCCTTGGAAATCTCAAGGTTCCGACAGGTGGCCGCCGTCTTTGCCTCGGGCCCGAGACTGATAACTGCGAGGAGATTCCGCGAGGTCAGCAGGCAGTAGGGATGGCCCCAGGCGTCAACCCTTTGGTCTCCCCTTAAGGAACGTAGGCCCAAACTGTTCGCTGGCAGTCTGGCCGAGGGGGGCATTTGCAGAACGGCATCGCCCACGGCGCCCGCGTTGACGGCTGTGTCAAACAACGCGGCATATTTCTTGAATTTCCCGGGATCCTTCCCGTAGGCCGCCATCAAGGTTCTTGCCTTCTCTATTCCGTCGGACCCTGCGGGCATGCTCGCCTCGTTCGGAATGAGGTTGCCATATTCGAAGAGCGCTTCTCCTGCTATGCCCTTTACCGCCACGCCAATATCCTGAACGTCCTTCGCGAATTCCGGGTCGAGCCCCAGTTTCATGTGGCTGAACTTGTAAATCACGATGGCGTAGAAGAGAGCCACAGCCAGCGCCAGACCGAGAACGACCCGAACCGCGATTGTGAGCTTACCGGTGCTCATCGGAGAACCGCTGCTAACGGGCCAATTCTGCCACGAATCCATAACAAACTGCCAACCCTGAGGGTTCGTGACAGCGCGCGGGAGGTAGTAGGCCAGCAGCGTCAGGGGTCGGAGGAGAAGCGCGGTTCGCGGAAGGGGTCGCCATAGATGTGGTAACCGTTCTGCTCCCAGAGGCCGGGTGGCCGGCCTTTTCCGAAACGCGAAGCATTCGTTGACGCACGACCAAGCCGATGATACCAGCGTGGGAGTTGGCGCACGAGTACGGAACCCACGCAGCGGAGTCTGGAACGGAAACCTGAAACACGAGCTGCCAGTAGGAGACCGGCAGCAGGGAGGAGTCTATGAGAAAAATGTTTTGGCTCGTTCTGTTGGCGGCGGCCCTCGCTGCGCCCTGTCTCAGCCAAGAGGGCAACGCCACTTCACCCGATTTTTCACTGACGATCAGCGCTCCAGCACACATCAAGGTCGGCTCCGAAGTCGACCTCACAATCAAGATCACCAACACCTCCACGCATGACATTGACGCGGGATCCTTTTACGCCGATGGCGTAGACATGGCGTACCGTTACGAGCTTCGTGACAGCGTCGGCAACCTGGTGCGCAACAAGCATCGGGAAATGATAGGCAGCATTAGGGCTAAGACGCTCAAGCCCGGCGATAGCGCCGAAGAAAAGGTCCTTATCAGCCGTATCGCAGACATGACTCGGCCAGGCCAATACAAGCTCCGGGTGTCCCGCACCGTCGGCGGCCCTACAGACGGCGTCGTGAAATCGAACGAGATCGCGTTGACCGTGACTCCTTGAACAAAGAGCCCGTCGGCAGCCTCTTTTCCCGCCCGGGTTCAGTCTACAAGTGCGGCTCAATCACCATAGACGGGCAGTAAGATGCCTCGAAGACACACGGACGGGTGGGGAACCAATTCCTGCGGGTTTCCCGCCACGGGCGGCACGACCGGGACAGGCTATACGGATTCCAGTGGGCAGTTTCCCGACACGTACTCCACTTGCTCCACGGCCCGCCTCAACGGAGGTAGCTGCCAATCAACCGAGAACCAGACGTGGAAGGTGGCTGGCGTCGTGTTAACCACCGACGTGAAGACGGCGGTCTATACGTGCAGCGGTATTACTATCAATGGTCAATAGGCAGATCAGGGGGAAAGGTTATGTTATATGTAACGTTTAATCGCTCCCGCCCCGGAATCAAAGCTACGCTTTTGCTGCTTACACTCGGAGCCCTTTCGACAGTGCTCGCAGGGCAGGAGCGTCACCCGGCAGACGCCCAACGGCCGAAGATCTTGGACGAGGCCGTACAGGGGTTTGATAATAAGGCAGTACCGCTTGTCCCCACCTTGTTGAGCATTGCCGAGACGTATCACATCCCCATCGGCATCGAAAAGGTCACGCCAAGCGCACTCTCAAGCGCCCTGCCCGTCCGTCTTGACAAGGGAACGATCGGTGATCTGATGGATCTATGCGTTTCCCAACTTCCGGACTACGCTTGGAAGACCGAAAAGGGCGTCATAATCGTCTACGGTCCGAGCGAACTGGCAGACCCGTCGAACCTGTTCAACCTCCGCATTCCGGACTTCAGTGTCAGAAATTCAACGCTGAACGACGCAAACAACCTTCTGCGGAGCTTGGTCCTGTCTGCACCCGGTCCGAGAGCGACGACGCCCACTCCACCGAACCGTGCGGTCGGCATGGGCGGGGACTCGCCAGGGATTGGAGCCCTAGAGGAAAAGCACGTCGACATCACCCTGAAAGATGCAACCGTTAGAGAGATTCTCGATCAGATTGTTGCGCTCTCCGATACAGCGGGGCAGCCGGTAGCCTGGATCGCGAATGTCCCTCCCGAACGCCTCAACCAGCCAACAAGCGGCGGGCTCTGGCGTCTCGTGCCAGTGGGAAGGCCGGCGCCCAAGCACTAGCGGTCGGGAGGCTCGGCGCACTGGGATCTCGTTTTCCGACTTTCACGGGTGGGTGGGCCACCCTCCACCTCGATGAGGCCTCCAGATTGTGCGGGTGCCGCGTCCTTGCGGTTTTTGCAAGGGTGCGAGCCCGTACCCTGGTTCTAGCCGTACTACTCAATTTTTGAACCTGTTCAAGATCCCGCTTCCGTGCTACCGTGGCTCGTTTTTGTGCTCGGCAAAATCGAGCGCACAGGGTCACAGGGTTTGTACTTGCAAACCCTGAACCTGAAAACGCCTCAGGGTTTGTACTTGCAAACCCTGAGGTGAAAGGAGAAGGGGGAAGCGGTGTCAATGGAACTTGGGGCCTTAGGTTCGGCGAGTTCGGTGCGCCGCCCTTCACGGGTCGCGGACCACGGATCGTGGGTCGCCGCACTTCTAATATACAGTTCCGCGATTAGAAATCGCCGTAACTCGTTGAAAACACAGGGCCGGCACCATGTCTAATATACAGTTGCACGCGATGTCGGCAGCCACGGGCCGCTCCCTGCCTCCGCATCGTAATCTGCTCCTAATCTACCCGCTGAAGATTAGAAACGGACTCAACCCACTGAAAACAAACGACAAAAAAATTTCTAATCTATCCTTCACCCGGCTCACTCTGTGGCCAAACTTCAATCGGTACACTTTGCAAACGGAAATCGCCGCAACTCACACAAGACAAAGGACGAACGAAATTTCAATCGGTACGCCTCTCTGCGCCGCGCACCCTTCGCTGCGCGAAACGGACAAGGTCCGCGCGGCTGCGCCCGGGATGACAGCGCCCTTCGGGCCGTTCCCTCAGGGCAAGCGAGCGGCGCAAGGCGGCGGGGAGTCAGGGGTCGGAGGAGAAGCGCTGTTCGCGGAAGGGGTCGCCGTAGATGTGGTAACCGTTCTGCTCCCAGAAGCCGGGGGCGTCCTGTGGCATGAATTCGATTCCGCGGACCCACTTCACGCTCTTCCAGGCGTAGAGGTGCGGTACGACGAGGCGGACAGGATAGCCGTGCTCGTCAGGCAGCGGCTCGCCATTGTGCTTGAGCGCGAAGAGCGTGGCCGGGCGAAGCAAATCGGCGAGAGGAACGTTGGCGGTGTAGCCGTTTTCAGCGTGGACCATCACGTATTTCGCTTCGGGCTTCCACTGCGCGAGTTTCGCAACTTCGGTAAAGGGCACACCCTCCCAGCGGACGTCAAAGCGGCTCCAGCGCGTGACGCAGTGCATGTCCGCAATCACTTCTTTCATCGGGAGGCGCCTGAATTCGTCCCAGGTGAGGCGGACGGGGCGCGCGACGAGTCCGGTGATGCGGAAGTCCCACGTCTTCGGATCGAACGGCGGGACGGGACCTTCGTGGAGGACGGGCCATTTGAGGGTGGCGGATTGGCCGGGAGGGAGGCGTCCGGCATCGCGCATGGCGCGTTCGAGTTGTTTGCGTTCGGAGCCTTCGAACATGAGAAGAACCTCGAACCACAGATGGACACAGATAAACACAGATTAGGGAAAAAGCGGAAGAGGGAAAGAGAAAAAGAGGAAAGAGAAAAAGGAAGATGGGCCCGGCCTCACGCGCCCAGCTATGTGCGATACTTCCGGCATCTTCCGATAGCCGGGATATTTATGGCAGATGCCAGAACGTCAAAGACTGAAGGCAGCCCAGCCCCCCTCAAGCTTTCTTCACGATCGGAGATGGTCGCAACGGAGAGGGGCCATCGGCACACCATAAAAGTGGAAGTGCGCGACATGAGCCAGCTCTTCAACTCGATGGACCCTTCCCCGTTCATTGAAAAGGACCTCGATGACGACGCGGAAGAATTCATCGTGAGCTGGGCTCAAGAATTCTCGCGCGACGCTCCGATCAAATTGCGTATCTACCTGGACCAATGGCCGGCCGATGACCCCAAAGAACTGATCGCGACCGCCGTCCACAACCACTTTGCTCACCGCGCGGAAATCACGGACCTGGAGTTCAAACGGCTCCTGCAGCAAGGGCGCACCAGCCTTTTCATCGGGCTGGTGTTCCTGGCCGGGTGTCTGATCCTGAGCAACATGTTAACGGGCAACAAGGCAGACACGTGGGCTGTCGTCGTGCGGGAGAGCCTCACGATTGCCGGATGGGTCGCGATGTGGCGGCCGATGCAGATCTATCTTTACGACTGGTGGCCTCTGCGGCGGCGCAGCCGAATCTTCGCAAAGCTGAGCCACATGCCCGTCGAGGTTCTGCAAAAAAGCAAAGCTTGATGTCCGCGACTCAGGTTGTCACGGTGTTTTCATGATGATATTCGGGATGTTCTTCTCCCGGAGCATGGAGTTGAATCCCGCTACATCCTTGTCCACCACGTCGCGCATTTCCTGCAACGATTCGTCGCCTTGCTTCTTCAGTTCCTGTTGCACGTCCGATTGCTGCGTGGTGGGCGGAAAATCAGCCGAGCTGGCCACTTCATCGGCCAAGTAGCTGATTTTTTGCATCAGCATGGGCGGGTAGCGGACGTCGTCCTGGCCTCTTCCGGTGGCCTGGAGCTGGATTACTTTCCCTTCGGCCGCCGTGAGTTTTGTGGTGAGTTCGCCGGCCGCTTTGCGAATGGCTTTCGATTCGTCATCGGCGCCAAGCTGCTTGTCGAGGGCCAGGAGCTGAGCGCGGATGGACTCAATCTGATTGACGCTTTCGGCCAGCGCGTTCATTTCATCGCGAAGCGCAGAGACCAATTGAAGCTGCGCACGGATGTCGTCTTCGCTGCCGGTCGAATGGGGATCTTTGAGGACGTTGAGCTTTTGCGTGGACTGTTCCACGACGTGTTCGCCGCTCTGCGTGCCGGCGGGGCCGACCGCCAGTGTGACCGTGTACGTTCCCGGCGGGACAAGCAGCGCGATGCGGTCGACTGAGGGAGCGGCCCGAAAGCCTTCGCGGCCGAGCGGGACATCGGGCGAGTACGTCGGAGGAGTTCTCAGCTTCACTTCGGTGGCGCGCTCCGCGCGCAAATTCCACCAGACGCGGTTGATGCCGGGCTTCGCTTCGCACGCGGCAGCGCCACCTTCTTCGCCGTCACCGCCTCCACCCGGCCCTGCGGACGGTGGCCGGCGAGCGCCTTCCTCTCGAGCCGGACGGCACTCGATTTCGCGGAGCACTTTGCCGCCGGCGTCGCTGATGGTGATTTTCGCGCGCTCCTTTTCGCTGAGCTTGGACTTGAGATAGAAGTTGATGGGAGCGCCATACGGCGGATTGTGCCCCGCGGTGGGATCGTAAGAGGCCGCTGCCGGCTGCGAAAGGGGACGGAAACGGTAGGCATCGCGCGGCGCAAAGAGGTGCGCGTTCGAGGCGAGGATTTCCGGCGTCAACTGCTGCAAGGGAGTGATGTCATCGAGAATCCAGAAGCCGCGCCCGTAGGTGGCCAGGTTCAGATCGTGGAAGCGCTCCTGGACGGCGATCCAGTAGACCGGCGCGTGCGGAAGGCTGGTCTGCAGGGGCTGCCAGTTCTTTCCATCGTCGAACGAGAGGTAGAGCGCGTTTTCGGTTCCGAGATAGAGCAAGCCCTTGCGCACCGGATCTTCGCGGATGCAGTGCGCATAGCTGAGCATGCTGTGCGGGATTCCGCTGGTGATGGACGTCCACGTCTTCCCGTAGTCCGTGGTCTTGTAGACGTATGGATCGCGATTATTCACCTGATGGCCGTCGACAGTGATGTACGCCGTGCCCGCATCGTAGCGCGAGGCTTCGATGTTGCTCACGGTTCCCCAATCGAGCATGTTGGGAATGTTCCTGGTGACGTTCGTCCAGTTCTTGCCGCCATCCCGCGTGATTTGCACGAGGCCATCGTTGGTGCCCGCCCAGATCACGGCGGCGTCTTTCGGCGATTCGGCGATGGCGAAGACCGTGCCGGCATACTCGACGCCGATGTTGTCCGGCGTAAGCCCACCGGAACTTCCCTGTCGGGTCTTGTCGTTGCGCGTCAGGTCGGGGCTGATGACCTGCCAGCTATTGCCGCCGTCGGTTGTGACATGCACGAACTGGCTGCCGACGTAGACCTTGTTGTGATCGTGCGGAGAAATCGCGATCGGAAATTCCCAGTTGAATCGGTACTTCAAATCCGCGGCAGGCGATCCGGAAACATTGACAGGCCACACTTCAACCTCGCGCGCCTGGCGATTGCGTTCGTCGAAGCGCGCCACAGCGCCGCTGACGCTACCCGCGCCCGTGCCGCTCGACCAGATGATGTTGTTGTCGACCGGATCCGGCGTGGCGAAACCGCTCTCGCTTCCCGCCACGGGATGCCAGACGCTGCGCGGAATCGGTCCACCCTGATCTCCGCCGCCGAAGAAGCCGCCGAACTGCAAGCTGTTGCTGGGCCCGCGAAACGAAGGACCGTCCTGTCGGTTGCCGTAAACGAAGTAAGGAATCTGGTCGTCCAACGTGACGTGGTAGATCTGGGCGATCGGAAGCTGAATGTGGTCCCAAGTGTGCCCGCGATTCACGGAGATGCTGACGCCGCCGTCGTTGACGACAGCCATGCGATCGCCGTTCGTGGGATCGATCCACATTTCGTGATTGTCGCCGCCCGGTGACGCGGGCATGGGCGTCAAGGAGCGGCCGCCATCGAGAGTTCTCGAAAACGCCGCGGTGAAGAAATAGACCTCGTTCTCGTTGTCGGGCGAAATTTCCTCGCGCGTGTAGTAGTGCGTGCGGCCGCGAATCTGGCGATCAGAATTCACCAACTGCCAGTTCTCACCGCCGTCGTCGGAGCGCCAGAGTTGCCCGCTTTGCGTCGGCTTGCCGTCGAGCGGCACACCATCACCCGTTTCAATCAAGGCATAGACGCGATTCGAATCGCTCCGGGCGACGCGCACCGCGATTCTTCCGACGGGCGACTTCGGCAGACCGTGGCCCTCGAGGCGCTTCCACGTCGCGCCGCCGTCGGTTGACTTGAAGAGCCCGCTGCCGGGCCCGCCGCTCGTGCGGCTCCAGGTATGAATTTCGAGTTGCCACATGCCAGCAAACAAAATGTGGGAATTGTTGGGATCCATCGCCATATCGGAGCAGCCGGTGTTTTCGTCGACAAACAGGACCTTCTCCCAGGTTTTCCCGCCGTCGGCGGTGCGAAAGACGCCGCGCTCCGGCTGCGGCCCATACGCGTGGCCGAGCGCGCACGCGAGCACAATGTCCGGATTGCGCGGGTCGATGAGGACGTTGCTGATGCGGCCTGTCTTGTCCAAACCCGTCAGGGTCCAAGTCTTGCCCGCGTCGACGGACTTGTAGATCCCATTACCGACGGAAATGTGGCTGCGGATGAATGATTCGCCGGTTCCCGCCCAGATGATGTTTGGATCGCTCGCGGCTACGGCCAGTGAACCAATTGACGAAACGGCTTGCGAGTCAAAGATGGGGTCCCAGTGAATGCCAGCGTCCGTCGATTTGAAGATTCCGCCGGACGCGGCGCCCACGTAGTAGATGTTCGAGTTGCCCGGAATGCTGGCGACGGCCGTAGCGCGATTGCCGACGGGGCCGATGTAGCGGAATTGAAGTTGGTTATAAACATCCGGATTGACCTCGGGCTGCTGTGCAGCAACCGAACGAGATGAACCAAGGACTAGAACGATTGCGGCGACCAGCAAGAAACTCACGCGCTTTGCCACGTTGCACCTCACTCGATGAAGTTGTGCCCAGGAATGCGCGGATGATACTGACGGCGCGCCTCGACGTCAATGAGACGGAGGAGCGAGTGGGTCCGTTACTTTCGGACTGAGGCCGGCGGGAGACCAGGCGTCGACGATGACGCGGGCGAGGTGGGCGATCAAAATTGCGGCGTGATTCTCCGGCGTCCAGGATTTGTCCTCGTTGTCGTAGGTGAAGGCCGAAATGATGACGGGGCCGCTCTTCGTGTAGACGAGCGCGACGTCGTTGCGGACATCGTCGAGGGCGCCGGTCTTATCGGCGACGGCGGAAAGATCTTCGCTGGCATCGGCGCGTTCGAGATAGCGCGGAATCATTTCACGGTCCTGCTGCTCGCGGAGGATGGTGATCATCTGGAGGCAAAGAGCGCGGTCGCCGAGGTCGCAGCGGTAGATGCTTTCCATGACGCGGGCCATTTCTTCGGCGGTGGTCTTGCCGAGGCCGAATTGTTTTTGATCGGGCGGCACGGGACCTTCGACGGGCTTGAAAACCTTCTTGTAGAAATACGTGTTCTTGAGGCCCATGCGCGCGAGCATTTCGTTGGTGGGCTTGAGGCCAACGGCGTCGATGACCATGTTGGTGGCGGTGTTGTCGCTGAGGGTGATCATGAGCGTGATGGCGTCTTTCAGAGTGAGCTTGAGGCCGGGATCGAGAAGATTGAGGATGCCGGAGCCGATGACCTGATTGTCTTTGGTGAGAGTGAGGAGCTGCGAGAGCTGGAGTTTGCCGGCCTTGATCTGCTCGAAGGCCTGGAGCATGAGCGGGAGCTTGATGACGGAGGCGGTCTGGACGGGACGGTTTGCGTCGATGGAAACAGATTCGCCGGTGGCGAGATTTTTCGCGTAGAGCGCGACGTGGCCGTGGTGGGAGGCGGCGAGGGCGTCGAGCTGCTTTTGAAGGTCGGAGGCGGACGCGGGGAGCGCGAGGAGGAGAATCGAAAGGATGAGATTTTTCATGGTGGAGAAGTGATAGCACATCGTGGAAAAGGGAAAAAGGAAAATGGGAAAGGGGCTCGGCACTTGAGTGAAACGGGGAGAAGGAGATTTCAAATTTGAGACTTGAGATTTCAAAGGAGAAAAAGGAGAAGCGAGGAGGCGGCGAAGCAAGCTTCGCCGACCGATGGTTTCCTCAGGCGCCGGAAGGAGGAAAAGCGGTAGCAAGCTACCGCACTCCAAAACGGCGGAGGTGAAGAAGCGATTTCAACTTTCAGGGATGGCCCGGCGATGCGATGGGACGCCCAAAAGCGCTGTCGGCGAATTTCACGAATTCGTGGACCCACGCAATCATCGGGTCTGTTTGATGGTCAATCGGAAGGTCCCAATCCTCGATTTCCAAGTGCTGCCAGCTGTTGTCGTAGACAATGGCATAGTAGGACGCGTCCACGCCTCCGCCCATAATGTCTGTCCGCATGAAGTAGGCAGATCGCTCGGAGACACTCCGAATGTACCCAGTCAACGCGGTCATAAAATGTCCGTGAAGTTCTTCAAACTGTGCGTGCGACAGCTCCTTGTGCTCCCAGGAGATTTTGAAAAGCTTGACCGCATTCGCCGGATCGGGCGGAAGACGGCAGGCGGCGGCTTCGTCTTCGAGTAACTGCCACACGCCGTTCGACGCGCCCACGTTGTTCATCCATAGTTCATACTTACCGTCTGCCGTGTGCAAGATCACTTTGATCGCCGGTCTGACCTCCACTGCAACGCTCAGCCCTTGACCGGTGCCGAACGAGGGAGGCCATAGGTGCTTTATCGCCGCATACACGTACGCACCCGACTCAATAGCGCGACTCACATCTTCGCAATTCACCTTGCTACGAACCGGAGCGGCCTGCTGCGTTTGCGACGAGTTTAGTGGTGTAGGTGCGTACAAGAGAAGAGCAACAACCACGAGTTTTGCTTTCATTCCCTTCCCTACCTTTCATGCGACTTGCCGCGGCACATGCTCTTCAGTTTCCTCAACCAGTCGTCAACCCTGTCTCCTTTGAAAGCGGGGCAACTAATAGCATAAGTGAGATTCTAAGGTCGATGCGAGAAGCTATTTGAAGTTGGAGAATTGAAATTTCCGAGAAAGGCGCGGCCGAAGGGGGCGGTTTCCGCCCAGCAAGCATTGATTGGCGCGAACCTTATTCACCGCAGAGACGCAGAGGGCGCAGAGAAAAAGCAGGAGGAATCGTAGGGAAGAAGGCGAAAGGCAGCGAGCGGGTCTGAGACCCCCTCACCGAGCCAGCTGCAGGATCAAGAGTTTCAACTCCTGATCGGGGTGGAAGTTGGAACGGTTGAGTTCGTAGCGAACCGGCGTGACACGTTTCAGGCCAGGCATGCAGGTGAGCACGATGTCCTGCGGCGTATCGGCAAGGATTGAGAGGTAGAAATTCCCGATTGGTCCGCTCCAATTGTTCGCCGTTGTCAGAATGTACTCAATCCGGTTTTCAATTAGAGCCGGATCCCAATCTTTCTTGGCAGGATGGGCGTTTTCGAATTCCTTAATCTGACGCAGGGCGTCGGCACCGCCGCAATACGGGCGTGCGCTTTCCGAGCCGTCACTACCTGAAACGATATAGCTACCGCCGACGACGGGGCGGTACGTCTGGAGCAGGTCCACCGTGCCCTTCGCCGGAAATCTTTGTTCCCAATAAAACCCGACGCGCATCGTCCATGTGGCCCACCAGCCCTGCTTGCCAGCGCAGGGTATAGAGGGATTGAAACCGTCAGCAACGATGAGCTCTTCCTTTTCGAGCGCCGACCGCTGCCCAGGTTCGAGCTTCATCAGGGAACAGTTTAGGGGAGCGAGCAGAACGGATGGGGGCAAGTCGAAAGAGGCGAGGCGCGAGGTGATGTCGCGACCTTCAGAGAAAGCGCGCACGTTTGCTTTGACCGAGATCGGCGTTCCTCCCGATGTCACTCTAAAGTCGAGAAAATTCGGATTCTGCTCGTTCGGGAGTCTCAGCGGCTCGTTGTAGACGGTCCCGCCATCGAGATCGGGGAGCGGAAACGCAACAGTCGCGTCAATATCGCGGTCACTCGTATTGCGAAACAGATAGTGGATAGTGATTTCGTGGACGGAAATCTGCAGATCTTCCGACTGCATCACGATGTCCGATGTCTTCATCGGCACGAGTCCGCCGGACGCGAGCGTGGCGAAGGTGTCGTTTGCGCCGAGTGGAAGCGCGGACGCTGCAATTAGTCCAAGGGCACACGCAAATTTAGTTCTGCCCATGGCGTGAGTTTAGCACTCGCGCGAGCACCGGGCTCCGGAACTTCTCACTCCAGCGACGAGGTGGCGTCGCCGGGAGAGTTGGGGATGTCGTCCTTCGGAGGCGGAGGAGCTTTGCGGCCGACGCCGAGGTGGTCGTAATTGAGCGCGGCGTTGAGAACGAGCATGAAGCTGCCGTGCGTTTCCTGGCGCCACATCGGATTATTGGCGAAGAGGACGACGTGGCCGCGGCCAACGGGGACGTCGATGACCGCGGGGGCGTTGGCGAGTTCGTTGCCGCCCGCAAGCATGCCGCTGACCCAAAGATTCGGTTCATCCGCGAAACGCACGACGACGCGAGGCCAGGTGGAATACGGCGGAATCATTCCGCGAAGGACTTCTCGAACGTCGGGCGAGATATAGGTTTCCTGCTCGGCGCGCGAACGATGCGGTTCGGGCGCCTGGGGATTCCAGGCGCGGCCCTGCGGAATATCGGGATCGGTGGTGGAACCGCGGCCGCTGGGACGGCCTTCGGCTTCGCCTCCTTCGCCGCCACCACCGCCAAAAAATCCGCCCGGCGCGACAGAGACGCGAAAGACCGGCGCCTGACTGAAATAGATGGCGAGAGCGTCGTCATAGCCGTAGGCGATGGGACTGCCCTTGTCCTCGATCTTGGCGTTGAAGATCGAGCCGCGCGCCTGGAGCTGGCGCGTAGGCGTGATCGATACGCCCGACGTGATTCCGAGGTCGATGGGAAGCACGGCACTCGAGCTGACGGGGATGAAGAGGCCGCCATCCTGCACGAATTTCTGCAGGTGCGCGGCGCCCTCGAGACCCATGCCGCCGCGGATGTCGGAGGTGTGATCGAGGATGCCGAGATTCGGAGTGAGCGCGGTGGTCTCCCATGGAATCGGGCCGCCGAAATCGGAGCCATCGGGCAGCTCGCGCTTCGGCAATCCATTGAGAAGAGCCGAGAGGTTGTTGGCGGCGGGCGGGAAGATGATGACATCGTACTTCTCGCGGAGGTTCGGCGTGTCGCGAACGACCTGGTCGGAAATGTAAGCGTAGGGGACCTTGGTTTCGTCGAGCGCGAGGCGGAACCATCCTTCGCCCTGCGTGTTCGTCCAGGTGTGAAGGATGGCGATGCGCGGCACGGTGATTTCGTGGCGCGCGACTTTCGCGTCGACGGCGCCGGCGCGAATCGTGAGGCCGAGATCCTTCGCCGCGGATTCGAGCTGATTCTTCAGATCCGAGGGATTGCCGTCGGCGGGAATGATGAATGAACCCGCGACGTATTTCCGGCCGTCGGCGTCGAAGGCTTCTTCGGCGGCGAACATCTTCACGTCCTTCAAACGGAAGCGAAGCGTGGCGAGCGAAGGTTCGGCGTTGGCGTCGATGAGATAAAACTTCGCGGCGCTGCTGCCCGCTGCGAGTTCGCCGGAGTAGGGCGCGGGATCGGCGACGAGCGTCATGGGCGCTTTCAAGATGGCGGTGTCCGTGATGCGCAGCGTCTTCACGTTGACGAGCGGGCCCATCGTCCAGCCGGTGTCGTCGTAGGGCGTGGGATCCTTGACGTTGAAGTATTGCGTGTCGAGGAGCATGTCCGCCATGCGGCTGTAGGGCTGGTCCATGCGAACGACGTAGCTGCCAGCGGGGATTTTCACGGGCTCTGTTTCTTTGGGTTTCGCCTTTTCGGCTTTGCTTTCGCCGGAGGCTTCTTCGGCCATCGCGCGGGACTTGCTGCGCTCGCCCGCGCCAGCGGATGCGGACGGCTTGGCCTCGAATTCGTGGTCGATGCGATCGACCTCAATTCCCTGCTGCTGCAGCAAGCGAACCAACTCCACCTGGAGGGCCGGGCGGCGGCCGTCGTTGACGATCACCCACGCGGCGGGGCCTTCGGTGGTGGCCTTGGCGATAGCGCGCTTGCTCTTCAGATAAAAATTCGAAAGAAATTCGGGTGCATGATCGGCGGTGTAGCCGAGGGCGAAGAGCAGGCCGCTTTCTTCCATATCCGTGTTGTCGCGCATCGACCAGGTGATCTTCGGCAGCGGGGGATTTTCGCGGTACCACTCGCGGGACGTGTCGGAGGGTCCGAGCGTGCGGACGCGCGTATCGGCGCCGCCATTGCCGAAAGTCTCGTAGAAGCGGCCGATGGAATTGTGGCCGGTGGCGACGTAGAGCATATAGTTGGGCGCCCAACCGTCGTAGAAGCCGTGCGTCCAAACGCCGGGGACGCCGCGCTTGGTGAACTGCTCGATTTCGTAGTGGGCCATTTCCTGGAATTCGCTGAAGACGATGGGATCGAGCCACGCGTTGTAAGGACCGGTGCCCGTCATCGTGTAGAGGTACGGGATCGATTCGTGCAGGTCGTGGAGAACCTGCGGATGCCATTCGAGGAAATTCTTCATCTGCACTTTCGAGAGCTGGAGGGCCATGGCGATGTTGTCTCGATTGTTGTCGTGCGCGACGTAGTGGCCCCAATAGATGAGGTTGGGCGCGGGCTTATCGGGATTCGCCTTGCGGTAGTTGTAGACGTCGACCATGCGGTCGCGGCCGTCAACTTCAAGAACGGGCGTGATGAGGAAGATGACGTTCTTGCGGATATTCTGAATGTACGGCGTGTTTTCGACGGCGAGGCGGTAGGCGAGCTCCATCAGCATTTCGGGCGAGCCGGTTTCGGGCGAATGGATCGAGCCGGAAGCCCAGTAGAAGGGCTTGCCGACGGAGATGAGCTGCTGCGCTTCGGCGTCCGTAATCTTGCGGGGGTCGGCGAGTTTGGCGGTGATTTCCTTGAGGTGATCGAGCTGCGCAATGTTGGATTCGTCGCTGACGGCAATCAGCATGAAGTCGCGGCCTTCCTCGCTTTTGCCGACGTTGAAGATTTTCACGCGAGGGCTGGCCGCGGCGAGCGCACGAAAATAGCGGTAAATGTCTTTCGTGTAGGTGAGCTTGTCGGGAGCGCCGACCACATAGCCGAGAATCTTGTCGGGCGAGGGAACGGTGTCCGAAGCGGGAAGGTGATCGACGAGCTCGGTGAGCAGGTAGGGCTCGGTCGTGTACTCCTTGATTTTCGCCGTGTACGCGGCGTCATTCGCGGGCACTGGCTTCGCCTGCTCCTGCGCCTGAGCAAATGCCGCGCAAAGAACGCCGGCGAAAGCCGCCACCAGGATCGCGGTGAACCACATGAGATGCCGATTGCTCCGCACCGTCCCACACTTCGCCACACGCATGTTTGTCCTCCTCGAATGAATTCTCGAAAGAATGACACTCCCCCAGGCGTTGCAAGAGACGCACGTTAGCACGACGGCGTTTCATTGATTTGATTTGTTTTCCTGGTATTGGGGGCGTCGCGGTTGGGAGGGTGTGCTATTTTAGGGTTTTGCCCGCCTGCGATTGGTGCTACCGAGAGCGTGAATGACGAAGAAGGCTGCCGCAGCGAAGTCCGAGGAACCCATCGCCGCCGAGGAGATTTTCGGCCCGGGCGGTCTGCTCGCGCGGCGGCATCCGGGATACGAGTTTCGGAGATCGCAGCTGGAGATGGCGAAAATCGTGGACGACGCGTTCGCCAAGCACCAGCACGCAGTGATCGAAGCAGGCACCGGGACCGGCAAGACCCTGGCGTACCTGATTCCGGCGATTCGCAGCGGGCGCAAGGTGGTGGTGTCGACGGCGACGAAATCGCTTCAGGAGCAGCTCTTCCAAAAGGATGTTCCCTTCCTGCAGAAGCACTTCGCGCCGAACCTGAAGGTGGCGTTGATGAAGGGGCGGGCGAACTTTTTGTGCCGGTCGAAGGTCCACCAGATGGAAGGCCAGCCGGTGCTGAAAGGCATCGACGAGCTCGACTGGTTCACGCAGATTCGGGATTGGGAGAAGCTGACGGAAACGGGCGACCGAAGCGAGCTGACGTTCTTGCCGGACGACTCGGACTTGTGGAACCGCATCGACGCGCGGAGCGATTTGTGCACGGGGCAAAAGTGCCCGGAGTTCCAGACGTGCTTCATCACGGCGATGCACCAACGGGCGCATGAGGCCGACCTGATCATCGTGAACCACCACCTGTTTTTCGCGGACCTGGCGATCCGGCAGGACGATTTCGGCGCGATTCTGCCCGAGTACTCGGCGGTGGTGTTCGACGAAGCGCATGAAATCGAGGACGTGGCGAGCGATTATTTCGGGCGCGGAGTTTCGAGCTACCAGTTCGATGAGCTGGCGCGGGACACGGAGGCGACGCTTCGGCTGCTGCAGGTGGAAGCGTCGGTGCTGCGGAAATTCCTGACGAGGATGCGCGAGCGGGCGCGCAACTTCTTCGAGAATTTCGCGGAGCGCGAAGGGCGGTTCCCGTTCGAGCCCGCGGAACGCGGAGCGTTTCTGGAGCGGAATCGCGCGGCGTACGAAGAGCTGGCGGCAGGCGTGAAGCGCGTCGAGACGGAGCTTTCGGCGCTGTCGCCAAAGCCGGAAGAAGTGGTGACGCTGGCGCGGCGGGCGGCGGACCTGCGGCGCGAGCTGACGTTCCTGCTCGAAAGCGAGGAGAAGAGCTACGTTTACTGGTACGAGCGGCGCGGGCGCGGAATTTTTCTGGCGGCGACGCCCATCGACGTGAGCCAAATCCTGCGCGAGAAGCTTTTCGAGCGGTTCGACACGGTGGTGCTGACGTCCGCGACGCTGGCGGTGGGCGGGCGGTTCGATTACCTGAAGCAGCGGCTGGGCGTGATGCCGGCGGCGGAGACGGTGCTGCCGCACGAATTCGACTTTAAGGAGCAGGCGCTGCTCTACATTCCGCGAACCCTGCCGGACGTGCGGCACGCGAATTTCGCGGCGAGCGCCGCGGAGGAAATCGCGAAGCTGCTCGAGATTTCCGAAGGACGGGCGTTCTGCCTGTTCACGAGCTACGCGCAGATGAAGGACATCTACGAGCGCGTCTCCGGACGCTTGAAGTTTCCCATGATGCTGCAGGGGACGGCTCCGCGGTCGACACTGCTCGATCGGTTCCGCTCGACGCCGAACGCGGTGCTGTTCGCGACGTCGAGCTTCTGGCAGGGCGTGGACGTGCCAGGCGCGCAGCTTTCGTGCGTGATCATCGACAAGCTGCCGTTTGCGGTGCCGAGCGACCCCATCGTGGCGGCGCGTGTGCGGGCATTGCAGGAGGACGGCCGCAACGCGTTCGCGGAATACCAGGTGCCCGAAGCCGTGCTGGCGCTGAAGCAGGGGTTCGGGCGGCTGATCCGGTCGAAATCGGACCGCGGCATCCTGGCGATCCTCGATAACCGCATCCAGCGGATGCAGTATGGTAGAATTTTTCTCGAGTCGCTGCCCGAATACTCGACCACGCAGGACCTCGCCGAAGTCGCGCGCTTCATGGAAAATTCTCCGGCGTAGCCGCGGGAGAGCGAGCTGCGGCCCGAAATGGGGCGTTCAGAGCATGTTTGAAGTTTTCGTCGACGAGACGTTCGCCGCCGCGCACAACCTGCGCAATTACAAGGGAAAGTGTGAAAACCTGCACGGGCACAACTACAAGGTGCGCGTAGCGCTGAGCGGGGCGGAACTGGACGCGAGCGGACTGCTGTACGATTTCGTCCACTTGAAACAGGTGATTCAGACCGTGATTCGGACGCTGGACCACAAGTACCTGAACGAAATGGCGCCGTTTGATGTGCTGAACCCTTCGGCTGAGAACGTTGCGCGCTATATCTATGATGAGACGGTGAAACAGCTGCACCAAAATCCTAGCGGAGCGGCGGTTTCGAGCATCACGGTGTGGGAAACGGATACGTCGGCCGCGACGTACCGACCATGATTTTTTCGCACACGGAGTCCGGGCGGCCATGAATCGAGCCTATCTCGTCGTCGGAATTCCCGCGGTCGTGACGTCGTTCTGCTGGCTGGTGTTCGGCTGGGGGTGGCGGCTGGCGGTCGCCGTGACGGCAAGCGAAATCGTCGCGATCACTGCGTTCGTGATCTATGTCCTGCGGCGGCAGAGCCAGCGGGCAAGCGAAACAGAATCCCGGCACTGAGTCCTCGGGCAAATCGCGCTATGGTCATCACGGAAATCTTCAAATCGATTCAGGGCGAAGGTACGCGAGCGGGACTTCCTTGCATCTTCGTGCGGCTGACGGGATGCAATCTGCGCTGCACGTGGTGCGACACGGCATACGCGTTTCATGGCGGGAAAAAGATGTCGATCGACGAGGTGCTCGAAAAGGTGGGCGAGCTTGCGGGAGAAGGTGCGAGCCGAATCGCGCTGGTCGAAATTACGGGCGGCGAACCGCTGCTGCAGGCGGAGACGCCGGAGCTCGCCGCGAAGCTTCTTGCTCGCGGTTATACAGTGATGATCGAGACGAGCGGCGAGAGATTCGTGGGAGCGTTACCGCGGGAAGTAATCAAGATTGTGGACGTCAAGTGCCCGGACTCGGGCGAAGCGAATACGTTCGATGCGGCGAACCTCGGCGCAATCGATGAAAAGGACGAGATGAAGTTCGTGATTTCGACGCGACGCGACTACGAATTTGCGCGCGATTTTACACGGGAACACCGACTGGCCGAGCGCGTCCACGAAGTGCTCTTTTCGCCTGTGTTTCCCGACCCCGAGGGCAAATGGGAGGGTCTGCAAGCGCGCGACTTGGCGGAGTGGATCCTGGCGGACCGGCTGCCTGTGAGGCTGGGGCTGCAACTGCACAAGTTCATCTGGGACCCGCCGATGAAGGGAGTCTGATCGGGACGATGGCCGAAAAGCCGAAAGCGGTGGTGTTGCTGAGCGGCGGGATGGATTCGTGCGTCACGGCGGCGATCGCGAACCAGACGCACCGGCTGGCGGTGTTGCACGCGAGCTACGGGCAAAGGACGGAGGGCCGCGAGCGGCGGTCGTTCGAGGAGATCGCGGATTTCTACGGCGCTCGCGAGCGGCTCGTAATCCGGCTCGACTCGTTCGCGCAGATGGGCGGGTCGGCGCTTACGGATCAGCGAATCGCGGTGCCGGAAGAGGGCGAGGCGCTCGGCGCGCATGCGGGAATTCCCGTCACCTATGTACCTTTTCGCAACGCGCACTTTCTCTCGGCGGCGGTGAGTTGGGCGGAGGTGATCGGGGCGCACGCGGTTTTCATCGGCGCGGTGTCCGAGGACAGTTCAGGTTATCCCGACTGCCGGCCCCAGTATTACCGCGCTTTCGAGCAAGTGATTCGCGAAGGCACGCGGCCGGAGACGCACATCGAGATTGTGACGCCGGTGATCGCGATGCGGAAGAGCGAGATCGTCCGGCGAGGAATCGAGCTGGGAGCGCCGCTCGATCGAACGTGGTCGTGCTATCAATTCGATGACGAAGCCTGTGGGATATGCGATAGTTGCCGGCTGCGGCTGGCGGCTTTTGTCGAGGCAGGGATCGCCGATCCGATCGCGTATCGGGCGCGGGTTGCGCCATAATGAAGCTACGATGAGGGAGGTGAATCGTCCATGAAACGATGGATTCATTTTTGGGTAATCGTTGCGCTTGTCCTGGTGTGGGCCGGAGCGGCCGCGGCGCAGGGCAACAATCAGATCGAGGTGCACGTGCTGGACCTGGAGGCCAAGCCGCTTCCCGATGCAACGATCGTACTGAAGAGCGACGATACCGGGCAGGGCTTCACCCTCAAGAGCGACAAGAACGGGAAGGCAGTGCAACTGGGATTGAAGGCGGGCATCTACTCGGTGACGGTGACGACGACGAACGCGCAAATTCCGCCCTACCAGCAAAAGTTTGTCGTCAAGGAAGGTGAGTCGGGGACGCTCGTCGTCAACTTCAAGGAGATCGTGGCCAAGTACGGCAACTCGGAGGAAGCGAAGAAGCGGGAAGAAGAAGCCAATGCGTTCAAGAATATGAAGACGCATTTCGACGCGGGTGTCCAGGCAATGAACGACGCCGGCACCATTCAGACGCAGATTCGCTCCGCGGCAGCCGACCAGAAGAGCGCCCTGCAGGAGAAGCGCACGACGGCTTGTCAAACCGCCGTGACCGAATTCGAACAGGCATCCAAGGGAGTCACGCCGAAGGAGGCGAAGAACTACGCGACCGTGTGGAGCAACCTTGGCGCCGCGTACGAGTGCGTCGACCGGTACCAGGACGCCGCCAACGCTGCCCAGAAGATCATCGACGTGCAACCGAACGCGCCGGCTTATGTACGACTGAGCACAGACCTGGCGAATTTGGGCGTGGCGCAGACCGACCCCGCCGCTATGCAATCGAAGATTGCCGATGCCAGCGCGGCGTGCGACAAAGCGGTGGCCCTGGATGCGACAACCACGGCTATGTGCTGGAAGAACATGGGAATCGTCCTGTACAACAAACAGCACCAGAAGGAAGCCGCCGTGGCGCTTCAGAAGGCTTCGCAGGCCGAGCCCAAGGATGCGCAGACCTGGTTCCTGCTGGGTTCGTCGCTCGCGGCCCAGATTGACTCCAAACAGGAGGGGGGCAAGGAGATTTACATCATCCCTCCGGGGACCATGGACGCGTACCAGAAGTGCATCGATGCCGCTCCGACCGGGCCCTACGCACCCCAGTGCAAGGCGGGACTCGACGAACTGGCGCAACTGAGCGGTGGGGTGCAGACGACGATCGGCAAAAAGAAACACTAAGCGAGCGCGAGGCTCGTTGCTGAGGAACGCTCGGCCACCAAAGGAGCGCTTTGGAGGCTGGCGATTTACCCTCTCGACCGCGGCGGGCAAGAGTGCTATGCTCCCGCTCGCAAACTAAGAATCGTCCGGGTGCCAGAAGTGGATTCACGCCAGCCCAGCACTCAGCGCCGCCGCAGCGAACGAGTCGCGGAATCTCTGCCGATTGTGGTCCGCGGCATCGATCTGCTCGGCCAACCCTTCGAGGAACGCACGTCCACACTTGCGTTCAACCTGCACGGCTGCCGCTATGCTTCGAAGCACCACCTGCCGAAGAACACCTGGGTCACGCTCGAGCTGGCGCGGAAGTCGGAGCTTCACAACGTGCGCGCGCGCGTTGCGTGGATCCAACGCCCGCACTCCGTGCGGGAGTTCTTCCAGATTGCCGTTGAGCTCGAAACACCCGGAAACATTTGGGCATTCCAACCGATTCCGCCAAGCTGGGCCGCGCTGGAGGCTTCCCGTTCGCAGGGGAGCACCGCCGCGCCACCGGCCGAACGGCGGGAAGCGGAGCAGTTCGAGTCGGAAGCAGTTCCAACTACCCTGGCGGCCTTTATGGAAAATCCTATGGGTGACATGACGAATATTTCCTCCGCTGCTACTGAGACTTCGCTCGCGGAGTCTACGTCGGCCGAGAGTCCCTTGATGCAGGAACTGAGCGCGGAGCTCGGACGGCGGGCGAGGCAGGCTGCTGACGACGCCGCAGCTCATGCCAGTGAGCGGATCCGGCAGGCCGCCGAGGAGGCGGAGCAGAAGCGGTCTTTCGCTTCGGACGAGTTCTTCCGGAAGTGGCGGGAGGAATTCGAGCTCGCGCAGAGCGGAGCACAACAGCAGTTCTCCGCGCAGATGACGGCGAAGCAGGACGAATTCCTGACGGAGTTGAAAGCCGGAATCGAACAGAACCTGGACCGCGTGCGGAGACTGATCGACGAAGTCGAGAAGAAGACGGACGTGCTGCGGTCCGAGACCGAGGCGGCTGCCGAAGCGGCGAGCCGTGTGGCGCATGCGCGGCTGGAACTCGAGGCGGTGGAAACGGCCCGGGTGTCGCAAACAGCGCAACCGGCACCGGAGCGGCCACGGGAAGACTCGGGGGCGCTCGAGGCGGCGGCCTGGCGGCAGCGCATCGAATCGGAAATGGATGTGGCGCAAGGCCAGTGGAACGAACTGCTGCAGTCATCGCTCGACGGCAGTCTGCAGCGGCTGATCGAGCAGCTTTCCGAGCGCTCCGAAGATATTCTGCGCGGCGCTGAACACAGAATGTCCGAGCGATTCGGCGAGCTTCGCCAGCCGTTGATCCAGACGGCGAACGAGGCGCGCGAGACGCTCGTGGACGTGAAGGCGTCGCTCGAACAGGAACTGGCGCGCGCGCGCGCGTCGCTAAGCGAGGTCGAGAATTCGGCGAACCGGATGAACGATTTCTCGGCCCAACTCGAAGCCGCCACGCAGGATACGTTGAACGAATTGCGGCGGCGGCTGGAAGCGGTTCTCGACACCCAAACGGACGAGATAAACCGGCGCATCGAGGCGCTGGCCAGCGGCGCAGCTCAGAGAGTGGCGCCGGTGCTCGACGGACTCGGGCAGAAGATGCTGGACCAGACGCTGGCCGAGGTGGACGCGAAGCTCGCTCCGCGTCTGGAGCGCCTGCCGCAGCTCCTCCGCGAGTTGTCCACGCGCGAAATGCAGATGGAGGAAGCGCTGCGATTGCACCGTGAGCGGCTGCGCCAGCTTGCGGAAAACACTCAGCGCGAGATCTCGTCGCATTTGGTGTCGGCCGTCGCCGAGGTCCGCAACGACTTCGAGGCAGCGCGCAAGGAAGCCATCGCGCAGTGGAACGAGGAGCTGGAAGCGAGCGGCGTACGGGCATCGCACGCCACGGCCGAATCGATCGAACGCTCCTCGCACTGGTTTGAGCAGGAGGCGCGCGCACGCCTGCAAGTGCTGGTGGAACAAACGCTGGCGAACGCAGGAACCGGCCTCGATGAGAAGGCGACCGAAGCCAAGCAGAAGTTTGCGAGCGAGCTCGAGATGGAAACGTGGCCGCATGTGACGCAGATCCGCGAGCGGCTCGATTCGTTTGCAGTCGAACTCACGAACAGGTCGCGCACGCAAATCGAGCAGGCCGCGGAAACGGCCGCGGCGGGGTTCGGCCAGGTGCTTCGCGGGATTTCCGACCAGGAAGTCGAGCACTTCGTGGACGCGAGCCAGGGCGTGGTGCAGAACCGCAACCAGGAGCTGGAAAACTCGGCGTCTCGCGTTTTGCGCGACCTCGAAACGAGCGCCGAAGGATCTCTAGCCAATTTCCGCGCGCAAATGGCCACGCAGCTCGAAGGAAGCCTGGCGGAGGGACGGACGGCCGTGGCGGCGGAGTTCAGTTCGACGCTCGCCGGATATCGAGCTGAGCGCGACGCACAGCGGGGAGAATGGGAGCAAAGCCTGGAGCAGATCAGCAACGACGCGGCCAGGCGTCACGAAGAGCGCCTGGAAACAGCGTGCGATTCGTGGCTGATCTCGTCCGTTCGGCGGCTGAACGAGCACGGCCAGAATGTGATCGAATCGTTGATGCGCTCTACGGACCAGGGGCTGCGCGATTCGTGCGCGCGGTTCTTCGACGGGATCGCGGAGACGCTGCGCGAGCGCTCCAACGGCGCCGGACTCGCGGCGTCGGCGTATGCAACGCCGGCCCGGGAAGCGGCAGAGGCGCCTCCACCTCCTTCGCACGGCGAAGCCGGACTCAATCAACCGAGCGCGTAAGCCTGCGCAACGCACGCGCACGCAACGCTATCACCTCCTACGTGTGTCCCTCCGTGTACTGCCAGAATGTGCGCGGACGACCGTTATTTCACGCCGACGACATCACGAACGGAATTCCCGACGTACTGAACCTGCTCCGGCGTAAGGGCCGGATGAATCGGCAGGCTCAAGACGCGCTCGCAGGCGCGTTCAGCGTAGGGGAAGGTACGCGGAGGATATCCCAGCAAGGAATAAGCGGACTGAAGATGGAGAGGCTTCGGGTAGTGGATGGCCGTTTCGATGCCTCGGTCGGCGAGTTGCGAGATGACCGCGGCGCGATTCTCGACGTAGATGACAAACTGGTGATAAACGCACTGGTCGGCGGGATCGTCCACCGGAATATCCACTCGCGCGTCGGCCAATAGGCGGCGATACTCGCGCGCGATTTCGATGCGCTTCATCGTCCATGCATAGAGTCGGCGCAGCTTGATGCGAAGAACGGCGCCTTGAAAGCCTTGCATGCGGTAGTTGTAGCCGACGAATTCGTGCTCGTAGCGGGCCGTCTGTCCGTGGGAGCGCGCGGCGCGCGCGAATTTCGCGATCTGGTCATCGTCAGTCGTGAGCGCGCCGCCTTCGCCGTAGGCTCCTAAATTTTTCGTGGGATAAAAACTGAACGCCGCCGCGTGGCTCAGGCTTCCAATCATCCGGCCGCGGTAACGCGCCCCATGAGCCTGGGCGGCGTCTCCAAGGAGTTTAATGTTTCGCCGGAACGCGATTTCGCGAATGGGATCGAGGTCCGCCGGACGGCCGTAGAGATAAACTGGAATGATGGCTCGGGTCCGAGGCGTGATAGCGCGCTCGATGAGATTGGGATCGAGATTGGCCGTCTTTGGATCGATGTCGACGAAAACAGGCCGGGCTCCGCAATAAGTAATCGCTTCGGCGGTGGCGATGAAGGTGTTGGGCGTGGTGATAACCTCGTCGCGGGGCTGCACACCCAGCGCAAGCAGGCCAAGGTGCAGGGCCGCCGTTCCGGAGCTGAGGGCCACACAGTGCTTCGTGGAGCAGAAATCGGCAAACTCGCGCTCGAACGTTTCGACTTCTTCGCCCTGTACGAAGGCCGCGTTCCGGCAGACGCGATCGAGCGCTCCAAGAATTTCGTCCCGCAGCTCCGCGTATTCGGACTTGAGATCGAGAAATGGAACTTTCATGGCACCGCCTGACGGATCGATAACGGACTCCATTGTAAGCGTTAGATGTGGGTGAGCGTGCCAGTAACCTTCGTCCGCCGTAGGGCCCAGCCAAACACAGCGAAGGACAGCGGAATCAAAATCGCGGCAAAGACGAGCAAGGCCGCGACCGAAGGCCAGAGTTCGCGCCACCCGGCACCGCCCAGAAGAGCGGCGCGCATTCCCTCGAGCGAATAGGTGACGGGTATCAACCGCGCAACAAATTGCAGGGACGAAGGCAGGACGGAAACCGGGTACATCATTCCTCCGACGAGCCCTGAAACGCCTAGGACGACCCACTTCGCGGGGTTGCCGCGCTTGAAAAGAATCTGATAGCTGGCGGAGAGAATCCCGAGTCCCACGAACGCGAGAATCGAAGCAAGCAGAATCAACACCGCTCCCGGCCAGTTGGCTTGATGCGCGGAGAAACCGAACAGCAGGATTCCCCACGCGAGATAGACACAGGTCCGGAGCGCCAGCGCCACAAAGGGGTACACCGCCGAGCCCGCAAGGATCACCGAAAGCGGCGTCTGCGTAACCAGCAGGGCTTCGAGCGTGCGGTTCTGACGGGCTTCGTTCAGGCTCGAATCGAACGCGTCTATGGAAACGTTCAAGTAATCGAAGAAAGCGAATCCGACGAGCGCGAACGCGAAATAATCGCTGCCCTGCGGCAGCGCAAGAGAGAGAGCCGGGCTCTCGACAAAGCGGGAGAGGTAATAAAAGGTCGCAACTCCCAGAAGAGCTTCCAGAAGCTCGAGGACAAGCGCGGTGCGGTAGCTGCGCGCAATTGCGAAATCGCGCCAGAAGAATGCTAAGACTTTACGGAAGGTCCGAGCCGCGTTCCTCACGGCAGCACCTCCGCGGAGACAGGGCGGCGCGTCAGCTTGGCCATTGCTTGCTCGAGAGTCGTGGAGCCCGTGGCTGTACAAAGACCGCGCGGCGAATCGGAAGCCACGATGCCCCCCTGGTCGAGCAGAATCACGCGATCGGCGATTTCCTCGATTTCGCTCAGCGCGTGCGATGAGAAGAGGAGCGTCGTGCCTTGCCGCCGCACGAGTTCTTCCTTGAGCAGCCGGCGAAAATCGGCGGCCGAAAGCGGATCGAGGCTTCGGGTCGGCTCGTCAAGCAGAAGGACCGCCGGACCATGCAGGAGAGAGCGGGCAAGACCCAGGCGGTGCATCAATCCCGTTGAAAGCGTGCGCACCTGCCGGTCGAGATCGCCGGAGATTCCCAGCCAGCGGGCGACGGCGGAGATGCGCTCGCGTGCGAGCAGGCCGGTCAAATTGTTCATCGCCGCAAAGAACGAGAGGTTTTGCCGACCGGTCAAGCGGCTGTAAAAGCCTTCGTCACCGCCCGTGTGGTAACCGAGCTGTTGACGCGCGCGAGCCGGCTGACGTTCGACATCGAAGCCGCCTATCACGGCGTGGCCGCGAGTGGGCACGATCAGAGTCGCGAGAATCCGCAACAGCGTGGATTTGCCCGCGCCGTTCGCGCCCGCCAGAGCAACGGCTTCGCCGCGCTGAATGGCGAAGGAGACGCCGCCAAGCGCGCGCTCCGTGGCCCTGGCCACCGGATGGAGCAATGCCCTCCATCCCGACAGTGCCGGAGGAAAATATTTTTCGAGCGACTCGACGAGAATTGTGGATTCGGGCATCAACCGCGTTTATAACCGAATTTGCGGCGTCGAATCCAGTTCCGCGATTCCATGGCGGCGAAACCGTGACTTCACCGCGATTGCTGTTCCGACCGAGTCCCGGTAGAATAACCGCAGTTTGCGATGAATCGGCTCGGGGGTCGAGCGGATTCCCATGGCTCGCGAACACGCAGAACCGCAACCCACCCGCGCGTCTGTGGAGGTTTAGGGGAACAAACCTACAATGGACGCTACACTCTCGGTGCATTCCATCGTGGTCGCCGCGAAGGAGCAGGTATCCTGCCTGCTGGGTGAAGAGTCAGCCATCCTAAACATGAAAAACAGCGTCTACTACGGCATGAACGCTGTTGGCACGCGCATCTGGACCTTGCTGAAGCAACCCAGAAGCGTGAGCGAACTTCGCGACGCGGTGGTTGACGAGTACGACGTCGAACCGCAACGATGCGAGCGCGACCTGCTCGAATTGCTTGAACAGATGAGACGCGAGGGATTGATCGAAGTTCGTCGTGCCGGAGCGGCGTAGCCCAGTCTGCGTTTCTCGCGCGCCCCGGCTCGAAGCCTGGCTGGCTGGATGGCCGCGACTTTCTCTGGGGTAACGGGTTGAAATCGGCGATGGACAAGTGGCGTACGTTCCGGCGGCTGAGCGGGTTCGAGCGCGCAATTGTGGTCGAAGCGGCCGCGGCTCTCACGGTCACGTGGGCCGGCTTGCGCCTCGCCGGTTTTCAGCGCTGGAAGAACCTGCTGGCGCGGCTGGCATCGCGACCGGAGGAAACCTCGGCGCAAGAATCTTCCGCCCTCGACGCAGCGCGCGTCGTCTCTCGAATGGAGGCGGCTGCCGCGAGAAATGTGTTCTTCCATGCGACCTGCCTCGAGCGCTCGATGGTGCTCTGGTGGCTGCTACAGAGCCGCGGTATCCCCGCCGAATTGCGCGTCGGCGCCCGAAAAGAAGCCGAGCGCTTCGAAGCTCATGCCTGGGTGGAGCTTGGCGGCACGATTCTGAACGATACCGGTGAGTCGCATCTTCACTTTGTTCCATTCGATGGTCCCATCGCGTCCCTGGAGACGCCCTCGCATTGAGCGGCATCGTAGGCATACTCAATCAGGACGGGGCACCCGTCGATGAGGGCCTCCTGCGGGCGCTTACGCATTTTCTCTCCTATCGCGGGCCGGATGCACGGGGATTGTGGTCGCAAGGCTCAGTCGGATTCGGTCACGCGCTCCTTCGCACAAGCGCTGAATCGCAGGTCGAGAAGCAGCCGGCGAGTCTCGACGGGCGATTTTTCGTCACTGCGGACGCGCGGATCGACTGCCGGGATGAGCTGAAAAAAGAGCTCGAAGACACCGGACGAAGATTGGCTCGCGCGATACCGGATTCCGAGCTAATCCTTCAAGCCTACGCTGCCTGGGGTGAAGAATGCGTCGATCATCTGCGCGGCGATTTTTCATTTGCGGTATGGGACTCCGGCGAGAGGAAGCTCTTCTGCGCGCGCGATCACTTCGGAATCAAGCCGTTCTACTACGCAAGAATCGGCGATATCTTCATCTTCAGCAACACGCTCAACTGCGTGCGGCTGCATCCGTCAGTCCCCGACGAACTGAATGATGCCGCGGTGCTCGACTTTCTCCTAGTGGGACTGAACTGCGACACGTCGACCACGACCTTTCGCGAGGTCCAGCGTCTGGCGGCCGGCCACTGCTTGACTGTTTCGGCAGGACGAGTTCGCGTCCGGTGCTACTGGTCGCCGCCGGTCGATGGACGAATCCGCTATCGCCACGCAGCGGATTACGTCGAGCACTTCCAAGTGCTCCTGCAGAGGGCCGTCGCAGATCGCACCCGCATGGACCGCGCGGGGATTTTCCTAAGTGGCGGAATGGACTCCGGCACAATCGCGGCCACGGCGCGCCAGCTCGCGGCCACAAACTCCAAGACCATTGACCTCAGGGCCTACACCGTCATCTACGAATCGCTGATTCCCGACTCCGAGGGCCCGTTTGCGCGAAAGACGGCTGAGTTTCTGCACATTCCGATTCGCTTCCTACCGCTGGACACGCTGAGACCGTTCGAGCGATGGGACGATCCAGAACTGGCCTGGCCTGAGCCCGTCGGCGATCCTTTTTTTGCGGGGATGTTTGATCAGTTTCGGTTGGCCGGGGAAGACTGCCGCGTCGTGCTGGGGGGGGATGGTGGCGACAATCTGATGAATTTCGAAATGTGGCCATACCTGCGCGACCTGATTCGAAATCGTCGTGGGGCCGAATTTTTCCTCAGCACGCTCGGGTATCTCTCGGTCCGCCAGCTGCCATGGCGCGGAGTGGCGCGCCGCGTTCGGCGCGTGTTCGGCAAGGATCCCCTTGCGCCGGTTTTCCCGACTTGGATCGCGCACGACGTTGCGAGTGAATCCGATATCAGATCGCGGTGGCGAAAGCGCATGCGGTTGCCGGGGCCTTTGGCTCATCGTGTGTTGCCGAAAGGGCATGCTTCGCTCTCCTTGCCGCAGTGGTCGAGCAACTTCGAGAATGCGGATCCCGGCGTAACTCGATGCGCAGTGGAGGTGAGTTACCCGTTTCTCGATCTGCGAGTGGCACATTTTCTCTTGTCGCTTCCGCCGTTTCCATGGTTCTTCGACAAAAGGCTTCTGCGCGAGGCGATGAACGGGCAAATGCCGGAAGTGGTGCGGACAAGACCGAAGACTCCGTTGGGAGACGATCCGCTAATCGCGCATCTGAGGTCCGGAAGCGGAGAGTGGGTCCTGCGAGTGGGCTGGAGTGATGAAATCGACCGATTCGTCGAACGCCCGGCCATCCCGCAAATAACAGGCGAAACTTCCGCCGAAGAAGCGATCGTATCGATTCGCCCATATTGTCTCAACTTTTGGTTGCAGTTGATGCGAAGAGTCCGGTATAAACTTTGTGCGGAGGCTGGTAATGGCTAACCCCGGGAAACCGGACCCGAAGAAACCTTACACATCTCCTCAATTAAGCGTTTACGGTACCGTGCAGGAGCTCACTCGGACAACCGGATTTGTCGGCAACCCAGATGGACAGCCCCGGCGAGGTCAGCCCAATAAAACACACATCTAGCTCCGCACTTCCGAGTTGAAGCCTTCTCGCGTTGAAATCTTCACCGCATAGGCAGTCTGAATCGGGATTTACGTATCGCGTCTTTGGACTAAATGTCCGCTCTGACGCGGTGATTCCAGGACTCGAGCCCGTTGCTCTTGCATTAGGCGAACCCGGAATCGAAATCCACATGGGCGGCGCGCCGTACCGGCAAGAAGAGATGCCGGAGTCCCGTCAGATTCTCGCGTACCAAAGCTCATCGAAGAATGAAGACGGCAAGCCAGAGTTGGAGATGTGGCGCATTTCAGATACCGCGCTTCTGCGGATCGCCTATGCGGATGGCACGCAATTCTGGATGGATCGAGATGCGCGCGAACTGTGGGCCGCCTGGCCCGAGAACCTGACCTTGGAGGACGCAGCTTCGTACTTGCTCGGTCCGATTCTCGGAGTCCTACTGCGGTTTCGCGGCGCCACCTGTCTCCATGCGAGCGCGGTCGCTTTCGGGGACCGAGCCGTCGCGTTTGTCGGACCTCCTGGGAGTGGCAAGTCGACAACGGCCGCGGCGCTCGCGCAGAGAGGACATGCAGTGCTGTCCGACGACATCGTGGCACTCGTCGAGCGCGATAACGCGTTCTTCGCGGTGCCGGCCTATCCCCACCTGAGTCTTTGGCCCGAATCGGTTGGAATGCTCTACGGCGATTCGAATGCGCTGCCCAGGTTCACGCCAGCTTGGGACAAACGTCGCCTGGCCCTTGGCGGCGATTGCAAATTTGAAGAGCGCGAATTGCCGGTCGCGGCCATTTACTTGTTGGGGGACCGAAGACCGGATTCGGGCCCAGGGATTGCGTCGGTCGATCTCCGCGCAGCGCTTCTGGAGCTCCTACCCAACACCTACGCGACCAACATTCTCGACGCGCAAATGAGGGCGAGGGAGTTTGAGATTCTGGGCAGGCTCGTCGCGAGGGTTCCGGTTCGCAAGCTGTCGCCAAGCGATGATTCCACACATCTGGAGTCCCTGTGCGAACAAGTGCTGGCCGACTTTCAGAGCCTGAGGGGTCGGGCCGCGCATCGAGGCGGTGAGAAACCCCGAGGAAAACCTCTTTGATCGTTTCACACGGGAACACAGGCAGTTTCGTTTCTGAACAAATCGCTTCATTCGCTGAACCAGTGCCGAACGGAAACATGCTAATATCCCACGGCATATGTCACTTTACTTCCGCGCCAATCGAGGTTTCGGTTGGATGCAAACAGTCCTACTCCGTACCAATTTCAAACACAACAATCGGGATTCGGAAGGCGACGAGATCGTTATCCGGTTATCTAAGAGTGACCCGGATCGGAAAAGCCAGGGAGGATTACCGCAATGAAGATGAGGGCTTCGTTGCACCAATTTGCAGCGGCAGTGGCCGCCGTGGTGCTTGTTGCGACATTGGGACTGTCGATCGTCCACCATCGAACCAGTGAGCACGCTGTATTCGGCGAGCAGCCGAGCCATTTCACAAACGCCACCGCTGGACAAATTGCCGCTCGATACGGAGAGTTGCCACTGCGCTTCGAAGCAAATGTGGGACAGACGGCACCCGAGGTGCAATTCGTGTCGCACGGGCCCGGCTATCAAATCTTCCTCACTACCCAGGATGCAGTGCTTGTGCTGCGGCACCCGTCTCAATCGAGCAAGTTCCGGTCGCGAAGGCAGCCACGCACAATCCATTCCGACCGGGCTTCACTGCTTCGTTTGCACTTCGAGGACGCCAATTCGAAACCGGAGATTGCTGGCGTCGGCAAACTGCCCGGCAGAATCGACTATTTCATTGGCAGTGACCCGAACAAGTGGCGGACGAATGTGCCCTCGTACGGCCAGGTTGCCTACCACGACCTCTATCCAGGCGTGGACGCCACCTTCTACGGAAACCAGCGACAGATCGAGTATGACTTTGTCGTGGCGCCGGGTGCGGATCCGAAACAGATCGCTTTGAATATCGAAGGAGCTCGCAGTCTGAAACTCGACCGGGCGGGCAACCTCGTCATGCGAATTTCGGGAGGCGAGGTCGAACTGCGGAAGCCGATTCTGTACCAAGAGTTGAACGGAGAGCGGCACGAAGTCGAAGGGAATTACGCACTAACGGACCGCGACCACGTGAGGTTTTCGGTGGGTGAATACGATCGGACCACGCCACTTGTCATCGACCCGGTACTCAGTTATTCGACATACCTCGGCGGCGGCGCCGGTCACAATATCTTCTTCGCCCCTGACGGCGGATATGCAATCGCGGTTGACTCGAACGGAGATGCGTTTGTCACGGGCGAGACGTCCTCAACAAGTTTCCCAACTACCTCGAATCCGATTCCGCCGGGGGCTGGCGCGAACATCTCCGTAAAGGGTGCCGTGTTCGTCACGGAGTTGAACCCACAGGGGACGGCGGAACTCTATTCGACTTACCTGGCAGGAGATGATGGCGAGATTGGATACGCGATCGCGGTCGACCCCCCGGGCGGTGTCTCCGCTGATATTTATGTCGTGGGCCAAACGCTCTCGGACAATTTCCCCGGGACTGGCGGCGCGACCGGCTTCGAACCGAACCCGCCCGCCGACGTCACTACGGTGGGAATCGGCTTCATTGCGAAAATTGACCCCACCAAGAGCGGAGCAGCCGCACTCGTCTACTCTTCCTACTTGGGCGGATCTGGCAACACGGTCGTGGGATACGGTGATTTCGCCCAATCCGTTGCCGTGGATGCACATGGCAACGCATATGTTACCGGCAATACGATTTCGACGGACTTCCCGATGAGCACTCCATCGACCACAATTCAGACTCTGCTGAGTCCGGACGGTGGAAATGCCTTTCTTGTGAGTGTCAACCCGGCGGGTTCAGCGCTGACTTACTCCACTTACCTCGGAGGAACCAGCCCAGGAACGACGGACCTTCCGAACATCGGTGATGTGGGCGCCGGGGTTGCCGTAGATTCCTCGAACAATGCTTACCTTGTTGGTACCACGACATCCGACGACTTCCCCACCACTACCAACGCGTTTAAGCAAGGACCTTTGCCGCCTGTCTTGAACGAGACAGCCTTCGTCTCGCGAATCGACACCACCAAGTCAGGAACGGCTTCGCTGATTTATTCGACCTTTTTGGGGAGCCCGAGTCAATCGCAGAGTGCAACGGACCACGATTTTGGAAATGCAATCGGGCTTGGTCCAAGCAATGTCGCCTACGTGACGGGCCAAACGGAGTCCCCCGATTTTCCGACGACCCCCGGGGCATACTCGACGACGGCCGCTTCTTCGGACGTTGCCTTTGTCACCAAGATCGATACAACGCAAAGTTCAGGTAACTCGCTCGTGTATTCGACGTTTCTGGGCGGCACTGGCGGGGACGCTGGTCGTGGTATCCAAGCCGACTCCTCTGGCAATGCCTACGTGGCTGGAGGTACGCAGTCAACGGACTTCCCCGTTACCGCGGGGGCATTTCAAACAGCCCTCGCAACGGGGGCGACGGGAGATGGCTTCGTCGCAAAATTGAACCCGCAAAAGAATGGCGCCGCTGACCTTGTTTACGCGACCTACTTTGGCGGAAGCGGTAACGCCAGCGTCCCGAATAGTGCTGGTGTAGACGTGATCAACGCGATCGCGCTCGATTCGGCTAACAACGTGTATGTAACGGGTCGAACATTCTCGACCGCGACGAGTTTCCCGGTCTATCCGGCGGGGGCGTTTCAGACCAGCCTTACCGGGTCGGATGCTGCCGCCGTCTCCGCCGCGTTTGTGGCCAAGCTCACGCTCGAGCCGACTCTGGTGTTCAATCCTCTGGTTCTCGCCTTCGGAAACGAAGCGGAAGGAGTCACATCGGCGGCAATGACCGTCGCGCTGACGAATAACACAACGTCGGCAATCCCGATCACCCTTCAGGCCATCACTGGCACAAATGCGGGCGATTTCGCCGTAAACGGCGCGAGCACGACATGCGGCGCCTCCGTCGCTGCGGGCGCGAGCTGCAACATCGGCGTCACTTTCACACCGTCAACTGCAGCCGGGGAGTCGGCGACTCTGCCGATTCAATACACCGCCGGCACGAATTCGCCGGCGACCCAGAATATTAGCCTCACCGGCACGGGCACCGCGGCACCGACGTTTACTCTCACACCCGCAAGCCTGACCTTCGCCGGTCAGCTCATCACGACGACGAGCGCATCGCAGCCGGCGACAGTTACAAACACCGGCGCTAACGCAATCCCAATTTCGATCAGCGTCACCAGCAACTTCGGAGAAACCGACAACTGCCCGACCGGTTCCGGCCAGACCCTCGCCGGCGGCGCAAGCTGCACCATCAACGTGACGTTCACGCCGAGCGCAGCGGGGCCTCTGACCGGCACGCTCACCGTAACCTCCAGCGGCGTCGCGCAGACCACGCAACTGAGCGGAACCGGCTGGGATTTCTCGTTGACTCAGATACCGAGTTCGGTGACCCTGATGAACGGGAAGGGCAGTTTCAGCGTAACGGTAAGCGCTTCGCAGGGGTTTAATCCCACGGTGAGCGTGAGTTGCACGGCGTCGAATCCAAAAGCGACATGCACCGCCTCGCCGACCTCGGGCGCACCCGGAACGCCGATCATGATCAATGTCGTGCTGAGCAGCCTTGTGCCTCCGGAGAATCTGCGGGTTCCGCCGGCATCGATGCGCTTGGTGATTCCGTTGGTCACTGCGCTGCTTCTGTTCCTGACGATGCCCCTGCTGCGACGGCGACGCGTGTGGCTCGGGCTCGCGGGTGTGATGGTACTCCTGGTGGGCGCGGCGGCGTGCTCGCACAGTCCTTCGGTCAGCAACTTCTCCCTCACGTTGACCGCCAGCACAAACGGAGTGCAGCACACATACCCCGTATCCGTCACTGCGCAGTAGAAAATTCAACAAGGAGGCCGCGCGTTCCTTCTCGGGGCGCGCGGCTTTTTCTTTTGGCTACCGAAAATTATTGCACCCGTGGGCTCGGACCTGCCACGGCTCTTATCCCTGAGATCGCGTCGTGGAACCGAGGGCATTTGAATCGGTAGCTTTGAAA
>Ga0335081_10001226_pt1 | contig 40920 bp, 36 predicted proteins | sample Lox_Sample_35_FD_206713 | JGI IMG/M metagenome (GOLD analysis project Ga0335081, IMG submission 206713) | Soil microbial communities from Loxahatchee National Wildlife Refuge, Florida, United States - Lox_Sample_3.5 | ecosystem: Environmental > Terrestrial > Soil > Wetlands | place: USA... | reverse complement strand
TTACTACCGGGATTTGAATGCGCCATCATCGAATCCGGATATCGCCCATGTCGACCACGTAATCGATTCGCTGGTGGCACAGGGGGACGTTGATCCGAAACAGATCTATGTTATGGGCTGGTCGAACGGGGCCTTCTTCGCCCAGTTGTATGCCATTGCGCGATACGCCGCCTCGACGCCGGGCGGCAATTTCGTGGCAGCAGGTGCCGTCTATGGATTCGGTAATCCTTTTGCCAATATCACTCAAACGGAGTCGCCCTCATGCCAGTATCATCCTTATCCCCCCACCACCGTGCCTCTCTACTTGATCAATCGAACGTGCGATGCCTTGACGGCCTGCGATGCGGCGCAGGAGGCGGCGTTTAATCTCCCCCCTGGCCACAGCGCGGTGGACTGGGCCGCTCAGTTGAAGAATCAGCCGGTCAACGATCCCCACACATCGCTTCAACTGATCGATCTCTTGACCGGTGCCGGGGCAACCGCGTGCGATCTCCCCCCGCCGGTTTCCCTCACCTGCACACAGGATGCGGGCACGCTTGCCCATCTGGAATGGCCCCTGGACCCGGACTGGGAGGCGACGATGCTCGATTTTCTCGCGGCCAATCCTCAGCCCTAGCGTCGTCGGATCGGTCGTGTCAGCGATCGACCGATGCGCGTTACAACCGCTCGGCCTTGATCAGGTTCGTCGTGCCCGATTCCCCGATGGGCGAGCCGGCCGTGATGATGACCATCTCGTCGGGCTTGGCGAAGCCGCGATCCAGCGCGGCCGTCTTGGCCCGGGCGATCATCTCATCGGTCGTTGCAAACTCCGCCACGTAAATCGGCGTCACCCCCCAGCACAACATCAATTGCCGCACCGTGGCCAGAGAGGGGCTGACGGCGATGATGGGCGCGCCCGGCCGGTAGCTGGCGACGCGGCGGGCGGTGCCCCCGGTCGTGGTCGGCGTCAAGATCGCGGTGGCGCCCAGATCGCTGGCCATGGCGCAGGCGGCGTGGCTGATGGCATGCGCCAGATCCCGTTTGGAGCCCAACCGGCGGCGCCAGAAGCGGTTTTCATAATCGACGCCCTGTTCCGTCTCGGCGATAATCTTGGCGATCTGAGCCGTGGATTCAATCGGATAGCGGCCGCTGGCGGTTTCGCTGGCCAGCAGGACGGCGTCGGTGCCGTCCAGGATGGCCGTGGCCACGTCCGCCACCTCGGCGCGCGTCGGCCTGGGTTCATGGACCATCGACTGGAGCATCTGCGTCGCCGTGATTACCGGCTTGCCCGCTTTGTTGGCGGCGGAAATGATTTCCTTCTGCAGGCGGGGCACCCGCTCCAGCGGCAGTTCCACGCCCAGATCGCCGCGCGCGACCATCAGGCCGTCGGCCGCTCCGATGATGGCCGGCAGATCGGCGAGCGCCTCCATCTTCTCGATCTTGGCGATGATCGGCGCGCTGACGCCCCGCTCGGCGCAGACGGCGCGGACCGGCTCCAGATCGCGCGCGGACCGGACGAACGACACGCCCACCAGGTCGACGCCGTGCTCTAAACCGAAGCGCAGATCGGCTTCATCCTTTCTGGTGAAGGCGGGCAGCGACAGGTGGGCGCCGGGCACGTGCATGCCGGCGTGGCTGGAGAGCGTCCCGCCGCTGACGACCTCGCAGCGAACCTCATCCCGCCCGACGGTCCGGACCGCGAGGGTGATGGTGCCGTCGGCGAGGAGGATCGTCTGGCCGATCTTCACCTCCTTCGCCAACTCCGGATAGTTGACGCCGATCCGTGATCCGCCGGCGGAGGATTGGGGGGAGGCGACGCCCGATGGGCCGGTCGATTCCGGCATGAGGTCCAGAGTCGACCCGGATTTCAAGAGGAGGGGGTCCGGATTGACCGTGCCGATCCGCAGCTTCGGCCCGGCAAGATCCTGCAGAATGGCGATGGGGCGGTTCCGCGTTCCGGAGGTGGTGCGCAGGTCGGCGATGATCCGCGCGTGTTCCTCGTAGGAGCCGTGGGCGAAATTCAAGCGGGCCACATCCATGCCGGCGTCGATCAACTCGCCCAGCTTGGCGGCCGTCCAGCTGGCAGGGCCGATCGTGCAGATGATTTTGGCCCGACGCATGAGGGTCAGACGACGAGCAGGAGGTGCAGATCCATGACGTTGGTGTGAGTCGGTCCCGTGATGAACAGATCGCCGAGCCGCTCGAGCAGGGGATAGGCGTCGTGGCGCGCCAACGCGCCGGCCGGATCCAGCCCCAGCGCGCGGCCGCGCGCGACGGTCGTCCCATCCGCGAAGGCGCCGGCCGCGGCGGGCCGGCCCGGGGGGGCCACGCCATCATCGCCATCGGTGGCGACGCTCAACACCAGCAGGCGGTCGAGTCCCTGCAGGGCATGCGCCGCCGACAGGGCGAATTCCTGGTTGCGGCCGCCGTAGCCTGCGGCCGGTGCGGGGTCGTCTCCAGGCCGCAGGGAAACGGTCGTCTCGCCGCCGGCCAACAGGCAGGCCGGCGGCCGGACGGGTTGGTGATGGCTCCTCACCGATCGCCCGATGGCCGCCAGGCACTTGGCCGCCTCCCTTGCCTCTCCCGTCAACGCGTCGGTCAGCGTCAGGGGGTGAAAACCCAGTCCCTTCGCCCGATCGGCGGCGCGTCTGAGCGCCAGCCGGTTGGTGGCGATCAATTCATAATGGCGCGGGAGGGACGCGAACCGAGGATCGTCCGGCTTGGGGGTTTCTGCGATGCGGCCGCATTGGCCTTCGCGCAGGTGGTGCAGCACCGCCGGAGGCGCCGCTTCTTCAAGACGGTATTGTGCCAGGACCGCCAGCGCGTCCTCATAGGTGGAGGGGTCCGGCACCGTGGGCCCCGAGCCGATGACGTCGACCGAATCGCCGACGACATCGGACACGGCCAGCGTGATCAGCGTGGCCGGACCGATGAGACGGGACAGGTGACCGCCGGTGACGGCCGACAGATGTTTTCGAACGGCGTTCATCTCATGAATGGTTGCGCCGCTGGCGAGCAGCAGGGCGGCGGTCCGCTGCAGGTCGTCGATCGTCAGGCCGCCGGCGGGGAAGGTCAGCAAGCTTGATGCCCCGCCGGAGAGAAGAAAGAAGACGAGATCCCGCTCGGTGCAGCCTTCGGCCAGCTTGAGCAAGTCGGCGGCTGCCCGCACGCCGTCGTCATCGGGAATGGGATGCCCGGCCTCTTGAACGGCGATCCGTGTGAGCGGCAGGCCGCCGCCCCGCTTGGTGACCACCAGTCCGGCGGTCAACGCCGCCCCCAGCGTCCGCTCCATCTGGCCGGCCATCGGCGCGGCCGCCTTGCCCGCGCCGAAGACCAGCACGCGATCGAACCGTCCGAGGTCATACCGCCGGCCTCCGACCGTGATCCGGCGCCCCCGGCGGCGCACGGTGTCGCGGACCGCCCGACGGGGGTCCGCGGCTCGCAACGCGGCGCCGGCGATCTGACTCGCGCATCGGCGCAGTGGAAGGCGGGGCATCACCAACTGAATAGCACTCCCGGCGGGGGAGAGTCAATTCCGTTCGCGAGAACCCGTCCGCGGGCCGCGGCGAGGACCGCCCGCGCACGGCGGCGCCCCGGCGCCGGCGTCCAGCACTCCAACAATGCCATTGGCAAATTCAGGCCGTTTCGGTACAATACGGCGGGATTCATAAGACGACTCTTGCGGAGGCGCACATGGAGCGGGATCAGATCACTCCTGAAGGCTACAACAAAGAAGAAGAGTTTTTTTATCGCAAAAATCTGGAGCTGATCGAGAAGGCCCGCAAAAAGCTTGACGCCGAGCGGTCGTCCACGCAGCAGCGCGAGCAGCACAAGCCCCATTGGATGGTCTGCCCCAAATGCGGCGGCGCGCTCCGTGAGATGACGGTCAAAGGCGTCAAGGTCGATCAGTGCAGCGGCTGCGGCGGCATCTTTCTGGACAGGGGGGAACTGGATCTGCTGATGAAGCGAAGCCTGCCGACCGCCGTGACCGAAGGTTTGAAAGACCTGTTGAAGCATATCGAGCCGCTGTAACCGTGAGATCATTGCGGCCCGGTTCTGTCGGATGGGGCGGGGAAATTGCGGCCCGCTAGTCCGCGTTCGAGACGAGCGTCAGCACGCCCGTGTAGTTGTGCAGGTGGGTCACCTGGCCCAGGGGCGCAATTTCCGCATAGGTGAAGAACCCGATCAGCGGAATATCCCCCAGGTATTTCTTGATCAGCGTCAAATCGGTCCCTGACTCCCCGTAGAGCGAACTGCCCCGCCCGCAGCAATCGAAATAGAGACCGAACGCCGGCGCCCGCCCGTGGTGGATCTGGGAGAGCTCACGGAGCATCTCCTCCATCGCGACTTTCGTTTCTTCGGGCTGGCGCAGCGTGAAGGAGAAGATCTGTCCCTCCTGCACTTCGGTCGCGACGGCGATCGACCCCTGGCGGGGGTTGGCGCCGACGATGTTGCGGATCAGATACTCCCCGCGCTGCAGCCTCGTATGGGAGGGATCGACCGGCAGGCCGACAAACACCTGTGCGCCGACCTGCTCGGGCTCGATGTCGTGCTCCTTGATGAGCTGTTCGAAGACTTCAAATGCGGGCCGGCCGCCCAGCTCCATCACCACGTTGCCTTTGGAGCGGGTGACGGCCATCGATTCGCCGATGGGATGGCAGGCCTGCGACAGGCTGATCGTGCTGATGAACCGGCCCTCCATCATCATGCCGGACACCGCGTTGGGGGTGGCGTCCGAGCCGAAGAATTGATACGTTTGCGACAGCGTCCCGTCTTCGGACGCGCCGCCGCCAATGATGGTGACCGGCCCGGCTTCATGGTGAATCCCGCGAAAGAGCAGCGTCGGCTGCATGGCAAAGGTGTCGGGGAACACCATGAGGAGCGGGTGGCCGTTCTCCTTGCCGTTCCGCCCGTTGAGCGGGACGATCGGCCCGGCCGTTTCGGGCGGGCCTGGCATGACGGGGGCGGCCGCCGGCCGGCCGGTCCGCCGTTCCGTGACTGCCCGGCCCGGACCGGCGGGGATCGCATGCTGACCGTCCGAGTGGCGGATGAGGCGGCCGATCGCCCGTCCGACCGCCTCGTTGCGGTCCTGAAGATGATGAAAGCAGAAGGGCGTGAACTGCAGGTCGTCGGCGGCGATCGCCATGATGCCGATGGCTGGCGTCAGCTCCAGCTCGGCGTCCGTGGTGACGATGCCGTACGCGCTGCACCCGACGAGATGGTCGGTCTTGGTGATCTGCCGGATGGCATGGAGCAGGGCGGGGTAGGACGGCTGGTGGGCCGCGGTGGCGAAGACGATCGCAATATCGGCCCGCTTCTGCCCCAACCCGGCCATGGCAGTTCTGGCCGCTTCAACCGCGGCGTCGACCGATTCGGGGTTGGAGGAGTGCCCTACGCCCGCGCGTATCATGTCCGCCTCTGTTCCCGTCGACCCACGTTAGTGATTGTACCACGTCCGCCGACGTTGTCGAGAGGGTGTGACGAGTAAAATAAATGAGGATCAAGGATCGGGGGTAAGGGGTAAGCGTGATTCTTTGAATCTCTGTCCCGTAATCCGCTCTTTCTTTCCGACTCCTTAATCTTTAATCCGATCTTCCTTCCCCGCCCTTGCCCAACGAAAAGGGCGGACGGTATACTGGACCATGACTCAGAGCACTCGTCATCCCCGGCGATTTATCTGGTGGTTCGCGGGTGGTGTGGCGATTCTGCTCTGCGCGTGGTGGCTGACTTTTCACCTGCGGGGGATTTTAATCTTCGGGTTGCGCGAGGATTACAGGCGGGCGGTGCCCTATCAGGCGGTGCCGGCCGGGCTGACCAGCCTCTCGGCGGAATCGTGCGGCCAGTGCCACCAGGCGATCTATGAGGAATGGAAGACGTCGATCCATGCGCACGCCTACGTCGACCCGTTTTTCCAGGCCTACTGGCGCAAGGACGAGCACATCTGGATCTGCCTGAACTGCCATTCGCCGCTGGAAAACCAGCAGCCGCATCTGATCAAGGGGCTCGTCAATGACGACGCCGAACGGCCGATCACCGAGCCGAACCTCCGCTATGACGCCGACTATCAGCGGGAGGGGATCACCTGCGCCGCGTGCCACGTGCGGGACGGCGTGATCCTCGGCCCGTTCGACGACGCCGTCGCGCCCCATCCGACGCGGTTCGATCCGCGCTTCCGGTCGACCGAACTGTGCTACACCTGCCACCAGGTGAAATCGGGGCCGCTGCAGTTTTACAACGGCGGCCCCTGCGCGACGTTTTTCGAGTTCGAAGGCGGCCCCTACGCGAAGCGCGGCTACATCTGTCAAACCTGCCACATGCCCGAAATCGAGCGGCCGATCGCGGCGGGCGGCCCCGTCCGGAAGGGACGCCAGCACCTGTGGCGCGGCGGCCACAGCCCCGAGATGATCCAGCGCGCCCTGCAGGCGGAGGTGATTCCGCCCGCCTCAGCGGTCGGCTCCGGAGATGAAGCGCGCTTCATCCTGAAGGTGACCAACGGCGGCGCGGGCCATTCGATCCCGACGGGCGATCCAGACCGCTATTTTCAAGTGGAGTTGGAGGTGAAGGATGCGAACGGCAAGGTGGTCAGCCATCAGTCCCACATGATCAGCCGCTGGATCATCTGGCGGCCGGTCATTCTGGAGGTGTTTCAGAACCGCATCCCGCCGCTTCAGAGCCGGAGCTATTACCTCAACTACCGGATGCCCGATCAGGCGCGCGCGGCGGGGATGACGGTCCATGCGAAAGTGACGTATCATATTATGACCGAGCGGGCCTACGAGCGGTTGCAGACCAAATTCGGCTTGACCGAAGAGGTGCCGCACGTCTTTACGATCTATGAGCAGACGCTGCCGCTGACGGCGCACGGCCCGTTGCCGGTGATCAAGACCGCCACGGCCGGTTCGTCGTCGCTGGTGTCGTCGTGCGGGGAGCCGGACATGGCCGTGCACGAGGGGATGTCATGAGCGACCTGTTCATCTCGACGGAGGCGCTGGCCGCCGAGCTCGGCCGGCCCGGGCTGGTGATCCTCGACGCCCGGCCGATGATGGGGTTTTTGATGGGCCACATTCCCGGCGCGCTGAACGTCGACTGGAAGGCCTTCAGCGATCCGCGGGCGCCGTCGAAGGGCATCCTCCATCCGGACCGGTCGGTGCTGGAGCAGAAGATCGGCGCGCTGGGGATCGGGAACGACAGCCGGGTGGTCTGCTGCGCCGATCCGGTGAGCGGCTACGGGGAAGACGGCCGACTCTACTGGATGCTGCGCCACCTCGGCCACGAAAGCGTCGCCATTCTCGACGGCGGCTGGGCGAAGTGGCAGCGGGAGAAGCGGGCGATCGAACGGGGGCCGGCCCGGCCGCCCCAACCGGCCCGGTTCGCCGCCGCGCCGCGGCCGGAGCTCTTGATCAACCGGGAAGCGCTCAAGCAGCGCGTGACTGCGCGCGCCGGCGTCGCGGTCATCGATGCCAGAAGTCCGGACGAGTATGAGGGAAAAGGGATGGGGGCGAGGGGCGGCCACGTGCCCGGCGCCGTCAACATCCCCTGGGACGGCTTTTACAACGCCGACGGCTCGATCAAGCCGCCGGAGGCGATCACCGAAGCCCTCAGACAGCACGGGGTGGACGGCCAACAGGAGTATGTGGTCTACTGCGCCGGCGGCGTCCGCAGCGCGTGGCTGTTTGCGCTCATGACACGGGCGGGCATCACGAACGTCAGGAACTACGCCGGGTCGTGGTCGGATTGGAGCAGTGACCCTTCGGCGCCTATAGAGAAATAGACGGGCTGTTTGGAGCATATCGAGAGCCAAATAACCAATGGGGGGCATCGGGGGGAGATACAGTCTTCCCCCGAATTCGAATAAACGGATTGTCAGGGGGAGATAAAGTCTCCCCCTGACTTTAATTAATCGGATTGAATCAGCGATCCGAGGAATAAGTGTGATGAAGAAACAAAGGACGATCAGATAAGATGTAGAATACTTATTCTGACCTGTCAGCACTGTCGGATCAAATCGGGATCAACATTACACCCACGTATCGTTAATCTCCGAATCACTGAAAAGTGTTAATTACAGAAAAAAATGTCGAATCAGAACCAACATACTACTCCAGTACCGTGACGGTTCCACTGCCGATGTCATAGTAAGCAGCAGTAACCATCAGGTTGTTTTCTTTCACCAATCCTGCAATGACCGTCGATGCTTCGCGCAGCAGGGCCGCCTGAATCCTGGCGTTGGCCTTGGTCGCGGCCTCAAGGTTGGGTCCCGCCTGATCGACCGCAGGCTGGATATGCGGAAAGAGCGCGCTGATCTGCCCGGGAACTCCCTTGGCTTGAATCGTCGCCTTGACCGCTCCGCAACTGCCGTGTCCCATCACAAGAATCACCTTGGTGCCGAGCACCACCGCGCCATATTCGAGACTTGCGATGATCTCCGGTGTGATAATATTGCCGGCAACCCGTGTCACAAAGACATGGCCAATGCTTTGATCGAAAACAAACTCGACGGGGACGCGGGAATCGGCGCACGACAGCACCGCCGCAAATGGCTCCTGTTTTTCAATGGTGTGTTGTTTGAGGATCGCAAGGTCGTGCTCGTGTGCGGTGAGACGGCCCGACGTAAAGCGTCGATTGCCATCCAGCAGTTCCTTCAGCGCGGCCCCGGGGCTCAGCGTAGTCTGCGCCAGAGCCAGACGCGGTGCAATAGCGAGCTCCACTCCCGCTGCTGCGCCCACCCCTGCGAGGGTCCATGCCATGGCCAGTTGGAGGAACTGTCGCCTTGATGAATCCTTATCGAATATCCAGGCATCCACGTAGCCGCCATCGTCGGCAGAGAAGTGCCTTGGAGAAATCTCCAGAGTGTCTCCGCTCGTCTTCTCTCTAGATTTCAACAGAGTCGTCATTTGATTTGATCCTCCTCTGTGCGTATCCCATTCCAATGAACAGTAGGGTGTAACGCGGCCCGATTTTAGTCCTATTGAGCGGATTAATCAATCGCAAGACGTATTGCTTTGCATGTGTAATCTGCTAACTGGCCGAAGATTTTCGGATTGTCAGTTACCGGAAGAAATCTTTTCTTCCTCTGAAGCTGTCTGATTGATCACGACACGATTTCTACAATCAAGACCTACAACGATGTAGAGTGAAATAGGGTAGACAGAGGTCAATTGGAAAAGCCCATCCCAACCTGACTCGAAGCTCACCGGAATGTGAAATCACATTGTCCAGGGGCCGAGCGTCGATCTGACACGCGAGCAGTGAGTGCAATCCGTATGGCGATGGGGATACCCAAGGGGAGATGAACATTCTCCCCTTGGGTTGAGCGAGTGCGAAGCGCGAGCGGAAGAATTACCGATTGCAAATCAACAGCAGCTCGCCCTCTTTGAACGCCACCTTTGCCTTGTCCGGGCCGGGCAGACTGGTCACCACGCCCAAACCGAAGGTGTCATGCTTGATCAGATCATGGAGCTGGTATTGCTTGTCGAAGGTGTAGGGAATGCTTGATTTCGACGCCGAGGCGTCCATCAGCTTTTTCCACGTCACTTCGGGCGAAACCGCCTCGGCCGCTTCCTCCCGTCGGCGCTTCGCCGACGCATCGGCGCCTTTTGGGGCGCGATACTTGCGGGCGCGCTGACAGACCTTGCACTGAATCTGGTCGATCCGGCCCCCTGAGAGGGCCGTGATCAGATGGAGTTGAACGCGCTTGCAGGTGGAACAACGGATTCGGAGATGGTTGCCTACTGCCAGGGACGGTGATGTCATCAAGGATCCTCGGGGTGGAACGGCCGCTGTGATGCTATATAACATTATACCGCATTCCAGAACGTGATACAGCGCGTCGATCGACGGCGCGCGCGGGCTAGATGGTGTAGCGCTTGAGCGGCTCCAGATCGACGCCCATCAGGATCGCCATGTAGTAGCCGACGGCCATCAGACCGATGCCGAGCAGGTGAAGCCAGAATCCCTTCCGCGCCACTTTCCAGTACATGCCGATGAAAATATAGAGGACGGGCACCGTCAGGAAGACCGAACCCATTCCCCACCAGAAGCCCGCTTTGAAAGATTGAATCAAGAGCATGCCCATGCCGATGACCCAGAGCACCAGCCCGCCGAGCAGCGCGGCGAAGGTCAGTAAGGCAAACATGGGGTCGTGGGTGGTCATTTGATGTGGGGGCCCGAGCGGAAAGAGCGGAGAAGGGTCCTCCGTTGCCCCCACGCCCCGAGCCCCCAAGCTTCGACCTGTGGCCGTTTCGGCCCCCTGGATTTCTCTAGCCGGATCTGCGTATCGCTCTTCCGTACCTCCCCAGTCCAACGACCAATGGGGGGATTGGGGGGAGATACAGCCTCCCCCCAAACATAAAGAATGGGGCCCGTGAGGAAGGGGTGAAGAACGTTCATTGAATTCATCTACGAGGCGCGCTGGGCCTGTTCCATGGCCTCGATCTGGCCGGCCAGCGCCTCCCACTCCCGGCTGAGCGCCTCGATTTCCTGCTGCAGGCGGGCATGTTCCTGCACGGCCTCGTAGAAATCCGGCTGCTGGTAAAATTCCGCCGACGCCAGCTGGTCGGTCAGCGATTTGAACCGGCCCTCCTTGTCCGCCAGCTCCCGTTCGATTGCCTGAACCCTGGTTTTGATCGGCTGGGCGGCGCGGTGGCGTTGATTGCGCTGTTCCGCCTCCTGCCGCTTCTGCTCCTTTGATTTCTTGGGCGGCCGTTCGGCGGTGACCGGTGCTGCCTGCGGGACGGCGGGCTGGGTGACGGGCGGCGCGGCGCCGTCTCGCTTGTTCAACGACGCGGCGTGATCGGCCTCGAGTCTTTTCTTGTAGAGATAGTAGTCGTACGCACCCGGATAGACCGTCACGCGCCCCGCGTCGACTTCGATGATCGAGTTTGCCACCGATTGGATGAAGTGCCGGTCGTGGGTGATGAAGCAGAGGGTGCCCTCGAACGCGTGCAGGGCCGCCTCCAGCGCGTCCCGCGACGGGATGTCGAGATGGTTGGTCGGCTCGTCCATCAGGATGAGGTTGGCCGGCTGGACCAGCATCTTGGCCAGGGCCAGGCGGCTCTTCTCCCCGCCGGAGAGCACCGCCACCTTCTTCTTGGCGTCGTCGCCTGAGAAGAGAAAGGCGCCGAGGATCCCTCGCAGGAACGTCTGCTCGGCCATCGGCGCCGCCGTCGTGATCTCCTCCAGCAGTGTGTTGGAGGGCGTGAGCGATTCGAGCTGGTGCTGGGCGTAATAGGCGACGGTGACGTTGTGGCCGAGTTTCCGCGCGCCGGCGTCGGGCGGCAGGACGCCGGCCAGCATCTTGAGCAGTGTCGATTTCCCCGCGCCGTTGGGACCGACCAACGCGATCCGGTCGCCGCGCCGGAGCGTCAGCGACAGATCGCGGTAGACGACCGTCTGGCCGTACGCCTTGGCGGCGTGCTCCAGCTGGATCACGTCCTTTCCACTGCGGGGCGGGGGCGGGAAGGAGAAGCGCACGCGTTTGGCGTCGGCCGCGAGCTCGATCCGCTCGATCTTGTCGAGCTGCTTGATCCGGCTCTGGACCTGACGGGCCTTGGTCGCCTTGTAGCGGAACCGCTCGATGAAGGCCTCCGTCGCCTCGATCTTCTTCTGCTGGTTCTTGGCGGTCGCTTCGACAATGGCCTGCTGTTCCGCCTTGGCGGCGACGAAGGCGTCGTAGTTGCCCGTGTAGGCGACCAGCCCGCGCCGGTCGACTTCGACGACCCGGTTGGCCAGGCCGTTCATGAACTGCCGGTCGTGCGAGATCAGCAGGATGGCGCCTTCGTACCGGCCGAGAAATTCCTCCAGCCAGATCACCGAGGCGAGGTCGAGGTGGTTGGTCGGCTCGTCGAGCAGCAGGAGGTCGGGCTGTTGCAGCAGCAGCTGGGCCAGCGCGACGCGCATCCGCCAGCCGCCGGAGAACTCCACGATCGGCCGGTCGAGATCGCGCTCCTTGAAGCCGAGGCCGAAGATGATCTCCTTCGCCTTCGCCTCGCGCGAGTAGCCGCCGAGCTGCTCGAACCGGTGCTGCAGCTCGCCGTATTCCTCCAGCAGTGGTTGCGCTTCTTCTTCGGAGCTGGCGGCGATTTCAGCCTGGATGAGGGTGAGCCGGTGCTCCAGCGAGGCGAGGTCCGACTGGCCGGCCATGACCGTGCCAAGCACCGTCCCGCTCTCGTCCTGATAGAGTTCCTGGGCGAGATACCCGATGACGGCGCTCTTGTTCCGGCTGATGGCGCCGCCGTCGGGCGACACACGGCCGGCGATCATCTCGAAGAGCGTCGTCTTGCCGGCGCCGTTGGGGCCGACCAGCGCGACCCGGTCGTGCAGACCGATCCGCAGCGACGCCCGGTCGAAGAGCACCCGGGTGCCAAATGATTTTGAAATGTCCTGCAGCGCCAGCATCGTGGTTCACAAAATAATCGGCCACTGTTTCCCCTGAGTCCAATATGTAACTCCGATGGGGTTGTCAGGGAGGAGAGTCGGGGCATGGGGACATCGGAGGACCGTCAGTTTGTAATGCCGCACGGGTCCCCATTACCGATCCGCCCTCTCCCCCTGACTTCGATAGAACAGGGCCGAGAATATCATCATCGTAACAGACGATCGCGAATCACGTCAATCGACGCAAGGCTTGCTGTTGAGAGGCGGTCATGCTAGAACGACTCATGCCGGCGGGACTCCGATGGGCCTACACGCTCTGGTCGCCGGTGTATGACTGGGTGGTGGCGTCGTCGACCCGGGAGAGCCGGCGGAAGAATCTTGCCTCGCTGGGCGATGTGACGGGACGGATGATTCTGCTGGATGGCATTGGAACGGGGCTGGATGTTCCGTGGCTTCCGAAAGGCGCGCGCTATGTCGGGCTGGACCTGACGCCGGCGATGCTGCGGCGGGCCCGTCAGGCGGCGGAGCGCGCCGGCATCGACGTGAGCCTGCAGCTCGGCGACGCCATGCGGCTGCCCTACCGGGATCGTGTCTTTGACGCCGTCCTGCTCCATCTGATCCTGGCGGTGGTGCCCGATCCGCGCGCGGCGCTGGCCGAGGCGGTCCGTGTCGTCAAGCCGGGCGGCAGGCTGCTGATCCTGGACAAATTCCTGCGTTCAGGACGATCGGCGCCGATGCGGAGGCTGCTCAGCCCGCTGCTCGGCCGTGTGGCCACCGGGACCGACGTTGTATTTGAGGAGGTGCTGGCATCCTGTCCTGGACTCCGCGTGGTCAGCGACGAGCCGGATCTGGCCGGCGGCTGGTTCCGGCGGATCGTTCTGGTGCGCGGTACTTAAACAACGGGGGCCGGGGACCAGGTGTGTTGACGTTCCATTGGCCGCATTGTGTCCATGGATTTCTCAAGCCATAATAATCGTACCGCTCTTTCGTCCCTCCCACATTGAGTAGCTTTCCCACGGGCAAGCCCGTTCACGGTGAACCCGTGGCACTTTGAATGTTGCACATCGTGCGCAAGACGGTATTCACCCCCGCCTGAAGGCGGGGTCCTCTGTCTCGCGCCGCCCGTGGGAAGCGACCCAGCGAGCACAGCGAGCGTGAGGGGGATGGGGGCATCGGGGACGCTCTTCGACCCCGCACGAGCCCCCACATGAAATGCCGGCGACGCGAGCCCCTACAATAGATGGCCCGTGCGGTACTCGTCGACACGCTCAGGGTGACCGGTCCTGGTGAGTGATTCGACTCGCCCGTTCATCCTGAGCCTGTCGAAGGAGAACGGGCCGCTCAGGACAGGCTTGTCGAACCCTGCCTCTCAATGGCACTGTTGAGGAGGAGCCGCCAAACATGCTAGAACCTTGGCATGGCGAGGGGAACGACACCATTCAAGGATCGCGTGGCCGTCATCACCGGCGGCAGCAGCGGGATCGGGCTCGCGATTGCGCGGGCCGTCATCTCCGAGGGAATGGCGGTGGTGATCGGCGCTCGCGAGCCGAAGCGGCTCACGCAGGCGGCCGCTGATCTGGCGGCACTGTCAGGCACTGACTCACAACATCGCGGAGCCAACGTTCTCGCCGTGCCAACCGATGTCGCGAAGGGCGACGACGTCGACCGGCTCGTCACGCAGACGATGGCGCGATTCGGCCGGATCGATCTGCTCGTCAATAACGCCGGCACCTATCGGGAGGGCGACATCGACGAGCTGACCGAGGCGGAGTGGGACGAGGTCCAGGCGGTCAATCTCAGGGGCGCGTTCCTCTGCACGAAGGCCGTCCTGCCGATCATGAAACGGCAACGCTCCGGGTATGTCGTCAACATCGCCTCGGTGGCGGGCAAGTCGGGCTTCAGCGGCGCCTCGGCCTACAGCGCGTCGAAATTCGGCCTGATCGGGCTGACGGAAAGCACGCTTGAAGAAGGGGTCGGTCATCACATCCGGGCGACGGCGATCTGCCCCGGCTACGTCGCCACGCCGATGGTGGCGGGCGCCTCAGTCCCGTCCTCGGAGATGATCCCCCCTGAGGACATCGGGCGGCTCGTCGTGGGGCTGCTGCGGCTGGCGCCGGTGACCGTCATCAAGGAAATCGTCGTCCAGCGCTCGGGTTCTATTGGATCATAACGGAGAGCGGCGACTGATGGCGACCGGTCTGGTGACCCATCCCGATTATCTGAAGCACGATCCCGGTCCCGGCCATCCCGAATCGGCCGAGCGGCTCAAGGCGATCGAGGCCCAGTTGCACAAATCCGGCATCATGGATCAACTGACGTCGATTGATGTGGCGCAGTCGACGGAGGCCGATCTCGAGCCCTGGATCGATGCGGTGCATGCGGCGGGCTATCGCGAGGCGCTTCATCGGATGGTGCCCGACCGGGGGATCAACTATCTGGACGCCGACACCGGCGTGTCGCCTGGCTCCTGGCCGGCGGCGCTGGCGGCGGTTGGGGGCGCATTGAGCGCGGTTGATGAGGTGATGAGCGGCCGGGTGGATAACGCCTTCTGTGCCGTGCGCCCGCCGGGCCATCACGCCGAATCCGGCCGGGCCATGGGCTTCTGCCTCTTCAACAACGTGGCCGTTGCCGCGCGCTACCTGCGGCGTCATCACCGGCTCGGGAAGGTGGCCATCGTCGACTGGGACGTGCATCACGGCAACGGCACGCAGGAAATCTTCTACGAGGACCCCACCGTCTTCTACGTCAGCACCCATCAGTATCCGCACTACCCGGGCACGGGCGCCGAGACGGAAACCGGCAGGGGAGCGGGCAAGGGCTTTACACTCAACTGCCCGATGCCGGCGGGGCGGGATGACGACGACTACGAGCGCATTTTCACCGGCACAATCATCCCCGCATTGAAGCGCTTCGGCCCGGACTTTATTCTGGTGTCAGCCGGCTTTGACGCCCACCGGGACGATCCGCTGGCCGGCATGAAGGTGACCGAGGCGGGCTTCGGGGAACTGACCCGCCTCGTCAGGCAACTCGCGGATGAAGTCTGCCGGGGGCGGTTCGTTTCCTGTCTGGAGGGAGGCTACAACCTGCCCGCGCTCGCCCGGTCGGTTGAGGCCCATCTCGTCGCCCTTCTTTCCTGATGCGCGGCGCGGCTGCTTTGGTCGTCTGCTGGTCGATGGCACTCATCGGGTGCGCCCAACTGCCAAGAGCCTACACCCCCTCTGAGTCAAACTCCATCTATTTTCTCTATCAGGGTCGAATTCGCATCTATTATAAGGAGGCCGGACAGGGTGAGCCCTTGATCCTGCTCCATGGATTCGGCGAGACGCATGCCACCTGGGAGAAGCTGATGCCCGGGCTGGCCCGCCACCACCGGGTGATCAGCGTCGATCTCAAAGGGGCGGGCTATTCCGACAAGCCTGACGACGGCCGGTATCGCGTGGCCGACCAGGCGGCGATTGTCGAAGCGCTGGCGGATGAGCTGCATCTTCAGGGGGTCACGCTGGTCGGCCACTCGCTGGGCGGCGGCGTGGCGTTGATGACGGCCCTGCAGTGGCGGTCGAGCGGCGACCACCGGTTGCAACGGCTGATTCTGATCGACAGCGCCGGGATGTCGGACAAACCGCCGCGCGTGATCGCGGAGCTCCGGTGGCCGGTGTTCGGCCCGTTGATGCTGTATCTGGCCAATCCGACCATCCTGGTCAGGCAGATCCTCTCCGGCAACTATGATGATCCCTCGCTGGTGGAGCCCCGATTGGTCGAGGCCTACGCCCGGTCGATGCAATCGCCCGGCGGTCGGATGGCGCTGATCATGACCGCCCGGCAGGTCATTCCCGATCAATTCCCCGAGTTGATCGCCCGGTATCGGACGCTCGACGTGCCGTCGCTGATCATCTGGTGCCGGGAGGACCGGATTCTGCCTTTTTCCGATGCCGAGATGTTCCGGAAGACGCTGCCTCGCGCGATGGTACGGCCCCTGGATCATTGCGGCCATTCGCCCCAGGAGGAGCGTCCAGAAGAGACCCTTCTGGCGATAGATTCCTTTCTGTCCACCGGCCCGGGATCGGCATGAATCTTCCCGCGCTTGCGCGTCATCCGATCACGCGGCGGCTGCTGATCCGGTCGGCCGCGGGGCTCGCCGCGTATGCCGTCATTGGGTTTCTCATTTTACCGCCGATTGTGAGGTCCCTCCTCGTCAGCCAGCTCTCACAGAAGCTGCACCGCACGGTGCGGCTCGAGAAAGTCCGGATCAACCCTTTCGCCCTGTCGGTTGAAATCGACGGTCTTTCGATCTCCGAGCGCGGCTCGATCGGGCCCTTCGTGTCCTTCCGGGAGCTGTATGTGAACCTTGATTCCGCCTCTTTGATCAAGGGCGGGCTGGTGCTGAGCGAGATCCGCGTCGACGAGCCCCGCCTCACGCTCGTTCGGAACGAGGATTTGAGCTACAACTTCTCCGACCTGCTGCACGCTCCGCCCGGGGCGCAGCCGGCCGCCCCCTCCAAGCCGTTCCGCTTTTCGTTGAACAACATTCAGATTCTCAACGGGAGTCTCGATTTTGAGGACCGGCCGAAGCACGCCCAGCACAGCATCCACAATCTGCGCGTGGCCATCCCATTTCTTTCCAATCTGCCCAGCGTCGTCGAGATCTTTGTGCAGCCCGCCTTTCAGGCCGAGGTGAACGGCACGCCGGTCTCCCTCACAGGGAAGAGCAAGCCCTTCAGCGACTCGCTGGACACCTCGGTGGAGCTCAATGTCACACAACTCGATCTCGCGCACTACGCCGACTATGTTCCCGTTGAGCTGCCCTTCCGGCTCCGCTCCGGCATCCTGGACACGGCGCTGACGATCACGTTCATCCAGTCGCGTGACCGGGCGCCGAGGATCACGGTGGCCGGCACGATCGGCATGAAGCAGCTTGGGATCGATGGCCCCTCCGCGCATCCCATGTTTGATCTCGGCGCGTTGCAGGTCGCCATCACGTCGGCCGATTTGACCTCACGGGAACTGCGCTTCGGCGCCATTCAGCTCGATGGGCCCGTGATCTGGGCGTCGAGGGATGCGGCCGGGCGGACGACGTTGGGACTGCTTGCCGGGGCGCCGAATGGCGGGGGCGGAGGTTCGGCTCCGTCGCCCGCGGTGTCCCCGCAGGCCGCAGCGTCCGTGCCGGCCGGGACAGTGGATGTGGACTCGATCCGGGTGACCGATGCACGGTTGACGGTGGCGGCCGGCAGGGCCGGGGCGACAGAGAAGAATGAAGAGTGGGTGAGGATCCCGGGCGCTTCAATCACGCGTGCCGGAATCGATCTGGGCCGGCGAAGCGTCACCATCGACCGGATCGACACACAGGGCGGCGTGATCCTGGTCCGGCGTGAGCGGAACGGGGAGCTGAATCTGGCGTCGCTGGCGCCTCGACCCTCTTCCGCACGCCCGCCCCACCCGCCGGCCGGCCAGGCGGCCGACGCGCCCTGGATAGTCACGCTCAATCATTTTTTGCTGGATCACTATGCCATCCGGTTTGACGACCTCCGGCCCTCTTCGCCGGCACGGCTGACGGCCGATCCGATCCGCTTCTCGGCCGACGGTCTTTCTACGGCGAAGGACCATCCTGGCACGGTGTCGCTCTCCATCGGGCTGAACAAGAGCGGCTTCTTCACGGCGGAGGGGAAGGTCGGCATTGAGCCGCTCACGGCCGACCTGTCGATCGACCTCACGCGCGTTGCCCTCGCACCGTTTCAACCGTACGTGGCCGACCGGGCGAATATCATCGTGGCCGGCGGCGAGCTGTCCGTCGTCGGCCGCGTGAAGCTGGAGACGACGAAGGAGCAGGCCCTCACGGCCCGGTTCGACGGAGAGACGAGCCTCAGGCGGCTGGCTGTGCTGGATCAGGCCAACTCGGAGGAGGTGGTCGGACTGGGCCTGCTCCAGGTCAAGGGGATTCATGCCGGCTTCCAGCCGTTGCGGGTTGAGGTTGGCACGATTGCGCTGACCGATGTCCGCTCCAGGCTCGCCGTCAATCCCGACGGAAAGCTGAACCTGCTGACCATGCTCAAGTCCGGGCCGGCGCCCGACGGCGAGATCAAGCCGGCTTCCGCCCCGGCCGTTCAGGCCCCGTCCCCGCCCCAATCCCAGAGGCCGCCGCCCATCCGGATTGAACGCGTGACCCTGAGCAGGGCCGCCTTTGAATTCGCCGATCGGTCGATCCAGCCCCAGTATGTCGTCACGCTGACCGATCTGGGCGGCACGGTCTCCGGCCTGTCTTCCCAGATGGATCAACGCGCCACGGTCGACATCAGCGGCAAGATCGACGGCATCGCGCCGCTCACCGTGAGCGGGACGATCAATCCATTGAGCCGTGATGTCTACGCGGATCTGCTCGTTCAGCTGAAAGAGCTTGAACTCAGTCCGTTGACACCCTACTCGGGCAAGTACGCCGGCTATGCGATCCAGAAGGGAAAGCTCTCGCTCGATTTCAAGTATCTCCTCCAGCAACGGATGGTGAAGGCCGACAACACGTTTTTTATCGATCAGTTCACGTTCGGGGAGAAGGTCGACAGTCCCGAGGCCACCAACCTACCGGTGCGGCTGGCCGTCTCGCTGCTCACGGACCGGAACGGAGCGATCCGCCTGGACATCCCCGTCGAAGGGTCGCTGGATGATCCGCAGTTCAGGGTGTGGCGGGCGGTGCTGCACGTGGTGCAGACCCTGCTCGTCAAGGCCGCGACCTCGCCGTTTGCCCTGGTCAGCGCGCTGGCCGGGGGCGAGGAGTTGAACCACATCGATTTCCAAGCCGGGAGCTCCGGCCTGGACGGTCCGTCCCGGGAACGGGTCAACGCCGTCGAGAAGATCCTCTATGACCGGCCGGCGTTGAAGCTGGAGATCACGGGCCGTGTCGACCCCGTCAAGGATCGCGAGGCGCTGCACCGCGCGAAATTTCTCCGGTTGCTTAAAGTTCAGAAGTTCAATGAGCTGATCAAGCAGGGCGCCTCCGTCGGGTCGGTGGATGACGTGACGATCACGCCGGAGGAATACCCGAAGTATCTGGCGATGGCCTATAAGAAGGAGTCATTCCCCAAACCGCGCAATTTCTTCGGCATCGCCAAGGAGCTGCCGGCGCCGGAGATGGAACGGCTGATGCTGGAGCATCTCGAAGTCTCCGGCGATGAGCTCAGGCAGCTCGCCTCGCGGCGGGCGTTGCGCGTCAAGGAGGCAATTGTGAGCAGCGGCCAGGTTGAGCCCGAACGACTCTTTTTGGCCGAGGCAGGGACGGCCCAAGCGGCGGCGAACGGCGGCTTGCTGAGCCGGGTCGATCTGTCGATTCGATGACGTCGCCGTGCGAGGGGCGTCAACCGCTCGGGCTGCCGGCCGGCCTGGACACGGCCGTCAACGGGCTGGTCCACAGCCACAGGCTGGCGAGCAGGGCAAAGCTCGCCCCCACGCCAAAGGCGGCCGGATCGCCGTACCGCTCCCAGACCCAGCCGAAGAGGATCGACGCGGGCAGCGCGCCGGCTCCCACGGCCAGGTGATACAGGCCGAAGGCCGACCCGCGCAGCCGCTCCGGCGCCAGATCGGCGATCAACGCCTTCTCCACCCCCTCGGTCAGGCCGAAGTAGAGGCCGTAAATCAGAAACAATCCCCAGGCCGCCCAGGCCGCATGGGCCGCCGCGAAGCCGGCGTACGTGACGGCGTAGATGCTCCACCCGGCAAGGATCAATCCCTTGCGCCCCAGCCGGTCGGACAGGATTCCCGCGGGAAGCGAGCTGCTCATTTTGACCAGGTGCAGCGCCACCCAGAGCATCGGGATGAGCCCGATCGACACGCCCAGCTGCCGTGCCTTGAGAAGCAGAAAGGCGTCGCTCGAATTGCCGAGCGTGAAGAGAAAGAGGATCAGCGTGAACCGGCGCAGGCCTGTCGGCAGCTCCCGCCAGGCGGCGCCGATGCGCAGCGGCTTCCTCCGGGGAGGCGCTGCGGCCGTGCGGACGTCGCGCACGCCCGCGGCGAGCACCGCGACGGCCGCCAGGCCGGGAATCAGCGACAGGAGAAAGATCGTCCGGAGGCGGTCGTGCAGCACGGTCAAGGCCAGCGAGGCCAGCAATGGTCCGATCACGGCGCCGGCGTGGTCGGCCGCTCGGTGGAAGCCGAAGGCCTTGCCGCGGGCGGCCGGCGGCGTGCTTTCGGCGATCAACGCGTCTCGGGGCGAGGTGCGCAGCCCCTTCCCCACGCGGTCGAGGAAGCGGAGCAGCAGGACGCCGGACCATCCGGTGGCCAGTCCGATCAGGGGACGGGTCAGGTTGGCCAGCAGATAGCCGCCGACCACCCACCGCTTGCGCGCGCGCAGGCGATCGGAGAGATAGCCAGAGGCCAGCTTCAAACACGACGCGGTCGATTCCGCCACGCCTTCGATCACGCCCAGCGCCTCCGGCCCGGCCCCCAGCACCGAGGTGAGGAACAGCGGCAGGAGGGGATAAATCATCTCCGAGGCGGCGTCGTTGAAGAGGCTGACCGCGCCGAGCAACAGGACGTTGACGGGCAGCCCCAACCGTTGCAGAACCCGGGGGAGAGGAGGCGCGCTCACGATGACGCGTAGGAGAGAATGGTGTGGTGGTCGATCGCCCGCAAGATGATTAGGCACACCAACAGGACGACGGCCGCCGTGAGCCACGACACCGCCACCGGGGGGCGGTTCGACGGCGCGAAAGACGATTCGGGCCAGATGCCGACGCCCCACGGCCGGCAAACAAACTGATAGAGCGCGAACGCTTCGAGCGCGAAGGGAGGAAAGCCCAGGAATCCGAGCGCCGGCATCTCGAAGAGCTTCCAGCCCCCGATGAACGGCACGGTGTAACTCCACCGGGCGACGGCCCAGAAGTTCCAGAGCTCCCAGAGCAAGCCGGCGATCAATCCCGACAACAGCAGACGATACGGCCGCCCACGATCGCCCGATTCCCAGTCGCGCAGCAATGACGGCGCGCCCGCGCGATAATTGACGGGGTCGATGAGAAGGACGAAGCCGCCCCACACGAGGGGGAAGGCGTGGCGGGGCGCGAGCAGGCAGGCCAGCAGCATGAAGGCGCCCGCTGTTTCCAATGCGACCAGCAGCCCGGACGTGACGACCAGGCGGGGGACCGGTGCCCGCTCACAACACCCCAGGCTCGCCAGCCACCGCTCGGTCTCCGCCAGCAACGGCACGACCGTGCCGAATGAGATCAGGGTGCCTGTCCACCGGACCGCCTGATTGGCCGGCACGTTGTGGTACCACCAGTTGTCCAGGCGCAGGTTGAAGGCCTCGAAGATCAGCCAGATGACGGCCGACCAAGCCGCCATGAGCAAGAATCGTGGATCGATCCGGCGGCCGTGAATCCATATTAATGACCGGCCTTCACGCCGGAACACCACCGCGTCAACGATGAAGATGTACGACCACCAGACAAGGGGATAAAACCAGGTCAGCGCCGGCTCGCGCCGCAGGACGAGCAGCAGGTGGACGGTGATCATGACCGCGGCGGCGGAGAAGCCGGAGATGACCGGGGCCGTGCGTTTCACGGCGGCAGCTTATCAGGAGCGGGAGTGGTTCGCAACCCGACGGCGCCGTCCGACGGGCTCATTGACACCCCCTTCCTGCTCCGTTATCATGAAATTGTGAGCGGTGTCGGCACGTCCCAGCGTTTCGAGCGACACATTTTCGTCTGCACCAACCAGCGGCCGTCCGACGATCCGCGCGGCTGCTGCGGCGCGAAGGGGTCCGAAGCGCTCCGGCTTCTCTTCAAGGAAGAGCTCAAGAAGGCCGGCCTGAAGGGCAGGGTCAGGGCCAACTCGGCCGGCTGCCTCGATTTGTGCGCGATGGGGCCGACCGTCGTCGTCTACCCGGAGGGTGTCTGGTATTTCATCGACACGCCGGAGGACGTCAAAGAAATCGTCCGGTGTCACATTCTCAAGGGCGAGATCGTCGACCGGCTGCGGATGCCCCGGCGATCGCCCCGGGCGGCTGAGCCACCCGCCCCAGTCTCCCCAACGTGAAGATCCTGCACGTCATCCGTCACGCGGCGATTGCCGCCGCGTGGTTGACCGTCGCCGCTCCCGCGGCCGTCGCCGCCGAACCGTCGGCGCTCTGGACCCACTGGCAGCTCTATACGGTGGTCCGGTCGCTGGCGGCCGACCGCGATTCGATCTGGGTCGGGACCGACAACGGCCTGATGCGCTTCTACCCCAGGACGGAGGACAAGACCGTCTACGGCCCGGCGAACGGCCTCCTCAGCTCGGTGGTGCTGTTTGTGAAGGTGACGCCAGACGGCGACGTCTGGACCGGAACGGCCGGCGGCGGCCTGTCCCGATTTGACGGCCGTCGGTGGACCTTCTATACGCCCTACGGTTACGGCCCGTCGCTCCGATTTGACGCGGGCTGGACGCGTTGGCCGCGCGAACGGGGCATCGGCGACCTGTGGGTCTATAACATCGACTACGATGCCGGGGGAACGCTGTGGGCGGCGACCTGGAAGGGATTGAGCCGGTTCGACGGGAAGGGCTTTCACACCTACACGGTGGCGGATGGTCTGGTCGACAAGTGGGTCTACACACTGGCGATCGACCGCGAGGGGAGGATCTGGGCAGGCACCGAGGGCGGCGTCACGCGGTACGATCCCCGCCCCGCGACGGCCCGCACGGCGCAGTGGACGAGCTGGACCAACAAGGACGGCGTCGGTGCGCCCGCGCCGCCGGCGACGACTGGCGGCGCGGAGACGTCCTATGACGCCGACGTGCCGGCCGGCGGTCGCCATCATGCGATCGGCGGACCGAAGGATATCACGCGCCGGGTGAATTCGAATTACATTTCGTCATCATTGTTCGATCGCGAGGGGCGGTTATGGGTGGGCACGATGGGCGGCGGCCTCGCCCGGTACGACGGCACGCGCTGGACCAGCTACACGACCAGGGACGGTCTGGGGGGCGACGTGGTCTACGCGATGGCGCTGGACCGGAAACGCAACGTCATGTGGATCGGGACGGATGGGGGCGTCAGCCGGTATGATTTCCGAGCCTTCACCAATTTCCGGAAGGAGGACGGCCTCTTCGCGAGCGCCGTCTACGCCGTGGCCGTCGATCCGTCCGGCACGAAATGGTTTGGCAGCTACGGCCGGGTCAGCCGGTACGAGGGGGAGTGACGCATGTCGCCGCCGAAACGCTCGAGCTTCATGGATGGCAAGCTGGACGATCAGATCATGTCGCTGATCGAGGCGTGTGGCGGCAGCGAGGACGCCGATCTGATCAAGGAGATGATCATCACGTCGCTCAAGCTGGTTGAGCACAAGGAGAACCGCGGCGATCTGAAGATCCTCACCCGGGCGATGCGCGAGCTGCGCTACGCCTTCAAGGTCTTTTCCGCCTACCGCCACATCCGCAAGGTGACGGTCTTCGGTTCCTCGCGCACGAGCGAGGACGATCCGGCCTACCAGCTGGCCGAACGGTTTTCCCAGCTTGTCGTCCGACGCGGCTACATGGTGATCACCGGCGCGGGCGACGGCGTGATGAAGGGCGCCCAGGCGGGCGCCGGGCGGGAGATGAGCTTCGGCGCGAATATTGTCCTGCCCTTCGAGCAGGTGCCGAACGAATACATTCTGGACGATCCCAAGCTGGTCACCTTCCGCTATTTCTTCACCCGCAAGCTGATGTTTCTCAAGGAGGCGCACGGGGTGGTCCTCTTTCCCGGCGGTTTCGGCACCCTGGACGAATGTTTCGAGGCGATGACGCTGATCCAGACCGGCAAGACCGAACTGGTGCCGGTCGTGCTCCTCGATGTGCCGAGCGGCACCTACTGGCACCGCTGGAAGGATTACGTCGAGCACGAGCTGCTCAAGCAGGGGATGATCTCGCCGGAGGATGTCCACCTCTTCCGGCTGGTCCACGACGAACGGGAGGCGGTCGAGGAGATCACGCACTTCTACCACCTCTATCACTCCAGCCGGTATGTCGATGACCATCTGGTGCTCCGGCTCGAGCGACGGCCGACGGACGCTCACGTCGAGGCGCTGAACGCGGAGTTTGCCGACCTGCTCACCCGCGGCAAGCGCATCGTCGCGAGCGACGCCCTGCCCGAGGAGGAGAACGAGCCGCAGCTGCGCCATCTTCCGCGGCTGCTCGTGCCGTTCAATCGCCGCCAATTCGGCCGCCTGCGCCAACTGATCGACCGGATCAACAGTTGGCCGGTCTGAGAGAAACCAGCGCCAGAGCGCATCAACACGAAAGGAATGTCATGTTTGATGAATTGATGCCGAGTTCACAACAGCCGATCACTTTTTTTGACGAGCGGTTCGGGCTCGACCGTGCGATGCTGGAGCGCGCGATCGGCAGGGCGCTGGGCGGCGCCATCGACTACGCCGATCTGTACGCCGAGTATCGGGTCAACGAATCGATCTCGCTCGAAGAGGGGATCGTCAAGCAGGCGTCGCACGCCGTCTCGCAGGGGGCGGGGCTGCGCGCCTTGTCCGGCGACAAGACCGGCTTCGCCTACACCGATGAGATCTCCCTCGATCGGCTGACGCTCGCCGCACGGCAGGCGAGGGCGATCGCGCAGCGGCAGGAAGAAACGGACGCCACCGGTCTGCTCCGCAAGGGGCGCGACGGCGGCCACGATCTCTATGCGCTCCGGCAGCTTCCGACCGAGGCGACGCTGGAGGGCAAGCTTGAGTTGCTCAACACGATTGACCGGATCGCGCGGGCCTACGATCCGCGCATTACCAGCGTGATCACGTCGATCGCCTCCGAAGACAGGCTGGTGGTGGTGGCCAGTTCCGACGGCTGGGTGGCGGGCGACCGGCGGCCGCTGGTTCGGCTCAACGTCACCTGCATCGCCGAGGAGGGCGGGCGGCGCGAAATCGGCAGTTATGGCGGCGGGGGCCGACTGGAATTCGGCTGGCTCCTGGAGGAGGAGCGCTTCGCCCGGTACGCGAGGGAGGCGGCCAGACAGGCGATTCTGAATCTCTCCGCGAAGGAGGCGCCGGCCGGGACGATGACGGTGGTGCTGGGGCCGGGCTGGCCGGGCATTCTTCTGCACGAAGCGATCGGCCATGGCTTGGAGGCCGATTTCAACCGGAAGGGCGTCTCCGCGTTCACGGGCAAGATCGGCCAGCGGGTGGCGTCGGAGCTCTGCACGATCGTCGATGACGGCACGATTCCCAACCGGCGCGGCTCGCTCAACATCGACGACGAAGGGACGCCGACGAGCCGGACGGTCTTGATCGAGCAAGGCATCCTGAAGGGGTATTTGCAGGACCGGTTGAACGCGAAGCTGATGGGCATGGCGCCAACGGGCAACGGCCGCCGCCAGAGCTTCGCCCACCCGCCGATGCCGCGCATGACGAACACCTTCATGCTGGCCGGCGAGTCGGACCCCGATGAGATCATCCGGTCGGTGAAATCGGGCCTCTACGCGGTCTCGTTCGGCGGGGGCCAGGTCGACATCACGAACGGCAAGTTCGTCTTCTCGGCGAGCGAGGCTTATCTCATCGAGGACGGCAAGGTGACGGCGCCGGTCAAGGGGGCGACGCTCATCGGCAACGGCCCCGACGTGCTGACCCGCGTGAGCATGGTGGGGAGCGACCTGAAGCTGGACGAAGGCGTCGGCGTCTGCGGCAAGGACGGCCAGTCGGTGCCGGTCGGCGTCGGCCTGCCGACGATCCGGGTCGACGGCCTGACGGTCGGGGGGACGAGCGTATGAACGCGCGCCGCCGCTTTGATCCCGCACAACTGGCCGAGCAGATGCTCGCGCAGACCAAACGGTTGGGCGCCACGTCGGCCGATCTGCTCTTCGCCGAGGCCGAGAGCATGGGCGTTCGCGTCCGGATGGGTTCGATCGAACGGCTCGAATCGGCCCAGGAGCAGCGGCTGGGCCTGCGCTGCTTCATCGGCCGGCGATCGGCCTCGACGTCGACGTCCGATCTGTCGCCCGATTCGATCCGCGAGCTGGTGGAACGGACCTGCAGCCTCGCGAAGGTAACGGCCGAGGACCCCGCCGCGGGGTTGCCGGATTCAAGCGAATTGACGACATCAATTCCCGATCTCGATCTCTACGACGATGCGGCCGCGCAGTTGACCGCCGAGGACCGGATCGGCCTGGCCAAGCGGGCCGAGGGGGCCGCGTTGGCCGTCGATCCCCGGCTGACCAATTCGGAGGGGGCCGACTGCGACTACGGCGGGGCCGAAGTCTGGTACGCGAGCAGCGGCGGCTTCATCGGCTCCTACCGGGGGACGCGCACGTCGCTCTCCGTCTCGCCCGTCGCCTCGCAGAACGGGCAGATGCAACGAGACTACTGGTACACCTCCGGCCGCCACCTCCGGCAGCTCATTTCGCCCGACGAAGTCGGCCGGATCGCCGCCGAGCGGACGTTGCGCCGTTTAGGCGCGCGGCCGGTCAAGACCCAGCAGGCGCCGGTGATCTTTGATCCTGAAACCGCCTCACAACTGTTGGGGACCATCGTCTCGGCTGTGTCAGGGTATTCACTCTATCGGCGGGCGTCGTTCCTGGTCGATCAGTTGACGAAGCCGGTCGCCGCGCCGATCGTGACCGTGGAAGACGACGGGACGATCCCGCGCGAAGTCGGCTCCAAGCCGTTCGACGGCGAGGGGCTGCCGACGCGGAAGAAGAAGGTCATCGACGGCGGGGTGCTCAAGAGCTATCTGCTGGACTGCTACACGGCCCGCAAGCTGAACCTCAAGCCGACCGGAAACGCGACACGCGGCGTGGGCGATCCGCCCGGCGTGGCGCCGACCAATCTGCGGCTGGTGCCCGGTGAGAGTGCGCCCGAGGCGATCATTCGATCAATACCAAACGGCTTGTATGTCACCGAGCTAATCGGCTTCGGGATCAATCTGGCCACGGGCGACTACTCGCAGGGGGCCGCGGGCGTCTGGATCGATAAGGGCGAGTTGACCTTCCCGGTCGAAGAGGTGACGATCGCCGGCAATCTGCGCGACATGCTCATGCAGATCGAAGCGATCGGAAACGATCTGCCGCCTCATCGCGGTGTGGCCAGCCCCACGATCAAGATCGGCCGGATGACGATCGCCGGCACCTGAAGAATCTGCAATGGACGTGTCAGTCATCATTCCCGCCTACAACGAAGCCGCCTACATCGGCAAGCTGCTTGACTCCCTGAGCGTGGCCCGGCAACAGCTTGCCCCGGGACGCCACTCCGAGATCATCGTGGTCGACAATGGCTCGACCGATGCCACTGCCGCGATCGCCCAGGAGAAGGGCGCTACGGTGGTGCAAGAATCGGAGCGGAAGATCGCGGCCGTGCGGAACGCGGGCGCGCGGGCCGCGCGGGGCGGGACGCTCATCTTCATCGACGCCGACAACCTCGCCTCACCCAACCTGCTGGCCGAGATCGACCGGGTGATGCAGAGCGGCCGGTATGTCGGCGGCGGCGTGGAGGTGCTGCCCGACCGCTGGTCGATCGGGATCGCAATCACCTACGTGTTCTTCTGGACGTCGTTCTGGCTTTTAGGCGTGAGCGCGGGCGTAATCTTCGCTTCGCGGCAGGCGTTCAACGCCGTCGGCGGTTTCGATCCGACGCTCTACGCGGGGGAGGACGCCAAGATCGTCTGGCAGCTCAAGCAGTGGGCCCGCGGGCAGGGGAAACGGTTTTGCAATCTCCGGTCGGCGCACATTATTACGTCGACCCGGAAGTTCGACCTCTACGGCGACTGGCTGTTTTTCAAGATGTTCGCCCGCTGGTGGTACCGGCCGTTTCGGGTGCTCAAGGACCGCAAGGCGGTTGGGTTCATGTGGTACGATGTTCGGAAGCCGTAGTCCCCGGCCAGGGCTAGTTCGTCGGCACGGGCGGCTGCGGTTATGGTCCTCGCCCGGTCTATTAATCAGTGGGGGCCCGTGCGGTGCAGTGGCTCCTCCGATGCCCCCACACCCCGAGGCTTCCCGGCCGCCGCATTGATCATCGCCATCGTAGCGGCGGCCGTCCAGATGGCCTCGTCACCGATCCCGGCTGTGGCTCCGGCCCCTCACTAAAGAGTTGATGAGAAGATCAATCTCCCCTCACCTGTGTCTGCCACCTGCCTGCCGGTAGGCAGGGGCGGGTGCCCCAGTGCCTTTACCTCGAATCGGAGTTGAGAGGTCAAGTTCGATTCTCGGTACAAGCGCCAGTCGCGCTCAGGAGCGGGCTCGCAGGAGTTGAGAGGGCACTCCTCACCAGCCCCGGTTAAAGTCCAAAGTGGACTGTTCTCTTTGTAATCAAGAAACCTGATCACAAACCTGAGATAGATTTAATTTCCTTAATGATAAACTCAGCGCAAGCCTCAGCCGCATCAGTAAATGTCATCTTCTGACTTTCCTCCGGATTTCCATGATGCCCTCCAAGTCGGTCAACAACAAATCGGGAGCCATCCTTCTTGAAATACCATCCGCCAGATGTTCGCTTATCTTCTGACCACATGAGCCATGAATCAAGCAGGAAAGGATGGCTTCTTAGATACCCGAGGACGGACTCATGTGACAATGCTTTTGGATTTTCCGAGTAACCTGATTGCTGAATCAATGTTATGGAGGATGTTGGACTTTGCTTAAAGTCTTCAGGAAGTCTGCAAATATTTTTAATTATTTTATCGGGTTCCATGGGCCGGTATAAATAGGCTATGCCAGATTCCTTCAAAAATCAATGGAGGGAGATTTCGCCGCCGACCAACCGACTTTGCTTAGCCATGTTCTTACCGCAGAGCTTACCGTGAACTGATGACGCCTTGACCGTGTCTTCTGCTTGGTTGTATGATCGGCCGAAGATGATCAACGACCATCCCGCATCGTGGAATTAGACGGCCGCATCGCGCTGGTGACCGGTGGCGCCAAGCGCGTCGGCCGTGCCATCGCCCTCGCGCTCGCCCGGCGGGGCGCGCACGTCGCCTTTACCTATCAGACTTCACGACAGGAGGCACAATCGCTTGTCCGCGAGTTAACCGCGCTTGGAGGCAAATCGCTCGCGATTAAAGCCGATCTCCGGCGGGCGGCTGATGCGAAGGGGGCGGTCCGGGCGGTGGTAAAAAATTATGGCCGGATCGACATTCTCGTCAATAATGCGGCCATCTATCCCCGCACGCCCTGGGCGAAGCTCGATGAGAAAGCGTGGGATGAGATCCTGACGACGAATCTGAGGGGGCCGTTTCTGTTCGCCAAAGCAGCGGGCGACCGGATGCTCAAGCAGGGAGGCGGGAAGATCATCAATCTCGCCGACTGGGCGGGTGAGCGGCCCTACAAGGATTATCTGCCCTATTGTGTCTCAAAAGCCGGCGTCATCGCGATGACGAAGGCGCTGGCGCTGGAGCTGGCGCCGGTGGTGCAGGTCAACGCCGTGGCGCCGGGACCGGTCCTCCTGCCGAACGACATCTCGCCGGCAGGGAGGAGGGCTGTGATTGCGGCGACGCCGCTCCGCCGGATCGGCTCGCCTGAGGATGTGGCCAACGCGGTGGTCTTTTTGATCGAGGGATCGGATTTCATCACCGGCGCGTTGCTGCCGGTCGATGGGGGCAGACTGATCGCGTGAGCGGAGGGCCCATGTATACCGTGACCAAACAGGTTTTCTTCTGCTATGGCCACCGGCTGATGAATTATGAGGGCAAGTGCCGCCACCCGCACGGCCACAACGGCCGGGTCGAGATCGAGCTCCAGGCCGACCGGCTCGATGATAAGGGGATGGTGCAGGATTTTTCCGAGATCGGCCGGGCGATGAAGGGCTGGATCGACGCCAATCTCGATCACCGGATGCTGCTGCGCGGCGACGATCCGCTGGTCGTCGCGCTCGAGAAGCTGGGCGAGCCGGTCTTTTTAATGACGCAGAACCCGACGGCCGAAGCGATCGCGCAGTTGATCTACGAGCAGGTGGAGCAGCAGGGCTTTCCGGTGACCGAAGTCCGGCTGTGGGAGACAGAATCGTCTTTTGCGGCGTATAGAGGCGGCAACTAGCCGCGTCGTCCGCGACCAGCGCGAATCGCGTCTGCTGGCCCGACGGCAAGAAACGCCCGCCGCCGTTCCTCGCACTTGTTGCATCGGCCGCAGGGGCGGCGGCCCTGCGGCTGCAAACAGGAGAAGGTCAGGTGGAGCGGCAGGCCGAGTGAGACGCCTTTGCGAATCACCTGGGGTTTGGTGAGCGCGCGATACGGCGTGAGGATCCGGCCACGCCAGCGGATGCCGGCGGCGAAGGTCCGCTCCATCTGTTTGAAGAAGGAGGGGCGGCTGTCGGGAAAGGGGTTATGGCCGAGCGGGGCGAGGGCAATTTGTTTGATGCCGGCCTGCTGGCAGACCAGGACCGCCTTGGTCAATAAGATGATGTTGCGGCCGGGCAGATAGACTTCCCGGTCGTCTGACCGGCGGCCTGGAACGCGGCCTTTCAAACTCCAATGTTTTTGATAGACGTCCTGCATGGGCAGGTCGAGGACGACCAGCGGCGCAATCCGCGCACGGGGGATCGCGGGAAGAAAACGGCGGAGCCAGTAGAACTCGGCCGTTTCCCAGCGCAGGCCATTCCGGACGTAGATGGGCAGGATGCGATGGCGGCGGGCCAGGTCGGCGGCCAGGACGCAACTATCGAGTCCGCCGCTGACCAGAACAGCAACAGAAGGACGTTTTGTCATGAAGGCGCCATCGTAGGTGAGTATGGGACTGACTGTCAAGCGGTATCGGCTATAATACAAACAGGAGCAGGGTGACATGGAAACACGCCAGGTCAAGTGTGTGAAATGCGGCCAGGAGAAGCCGGCGATCGCCGCGCCCGCCTACGGCGGCAAGCTGGGGGAAGAGATCAAGGCGAAGATCTGCAACGACTGCTGGAAGGAGTGGATGGATCAGTCGGTGAAGGTCATTAATGAGCTGCGGTTGAACCTGTCGAATGCCGACCACCGGAAGCAGCTCACCAATTATATGAGGGAGTTTCTCAATCTGCCTGCTGGAGGGTGAGGCGGGTGAGTAAGGAAAAGGCGGATTAAGGATTGGAAGAGAAGAAGCGGATTAGGGGATAAAGATCAACCAGTCAACAAGATGAACAATAAATCTGTCCCTTTTCACATGACAACCATTGAGCAGATTTTGGCGCGATACCCGGAGCCTCTGATCCAGAGGCCGCTGGCGGACTATTACCGCGGGAACGAAGCCGCCCGGCGGTTCGTGGAGATTTCGAACAAGAAGGGCTGGCCGGTGATCGTTGATCATCTGACGATCCGCTGCCTCGACATCGACCGGCGTGCGCGACCCCTGCTGGCCATCGGGTATGAGAACCGCAATGAGGTGGTGGAATATCCGGAGCAGGGCTGGTGGGCCAAGGTTTACCGGAAGTCGGACTACCCGGCGATGTTCATCGATCAGGCCTACGCGGACGAGCGGGGTAAGAAAAGTTTTCTGGCTGCATGGGTGAAGCGGTTCGGCGAGGACTGTTTTCATCACATCGCCGTGCTGGTCGACGACATCGAGGTGGTCAAAGCCGCGATGGAGGCGGAGGGGATCGAGTTCTCCGGTGAGATCGTGGGCCCCCACGGCACGCGGCTCCGTCAGATCTTCACCGCGTCCGAGCAGCGGGACGGGCAGGCCTTTTCCGTCCTGGAACTGGCCGAACGGCACAATTACGCCGGCTTCGTGCCGGAGCAAGCTGACGGCTTGATGCAAGCCTCTGTGAAGGTGAAGAGGCGCTGATGGGGTATGGCGATGGGGCCGGGGTGTGGGGACGGCAGCCCCCACACACCACTGTCAGGGGGAGTTGAGCATACTCCCCCCCCTGATTTGAGCGAGCGGAGAAGAAAGAAACCAGAGGTAAGAGGCGAGAAAGTGGATAGCGTAAACCGGAAGGAGGGGCGATTGGCCGATCGCCCGCACTGAAAAGGTTCTAGGGTTCCGTGATCTTCATCCGGCCTGAATAGCCGGAGCTGTAATCGTGATAATAATTCAGTGAGGCTTCGGGATATTTCCAGCAATAATAGCCTTCCCCGTTGTCGAAATCGACGAGCCACAGCCCTTTCGCCTCGCAGCCCAGCTCATGGATGGTTTCCGCCCATTGATTGATCACGGCAAAATAGTCCTGCTCCAATTCGGCCCGCCGTTTGGCCGCGCCCTTGAGGGCCGCCAGCTGAAATTCGATGACGGTGACAGCCGCCACCGACTTTTCGGTGAGCTTCTGGATGCTGGGCAGGAGCGCTTGTGCCTCTTCAAAGGTGAAGCGCCGCTGGCGCGTCGGCTGATGACGTTTGCTGCGGTCGGCCATGACGAATGCGCGGGGATTCTAGCACAGCGGGGAAACCGGTGCAACCGATGACCGCGGACCGAACGGCCCCGGCCGGTCCCGTCCACTCGCCTGCATTCGCCGTCGAGGCCGTCGAGCTGACCAAACGCTTCGGCGAGACGGTGGCTGTCGATCACGTGAGCTTTCAGATCGCCCCCGGGGAGGTGGTCGGCCTGTTGGGGCCGAACGGCGCGGGCAAGACGACGATTCTCCAGATGCTCCTGGGCACGCTCCTGCCCACGTCGGGCGCGATCCGCATTCTGGGCATGGATCTCACCCGCCAGCGGGAGACGATCCTCCATCAGGTTAATTTTTCGTCGACCTATGTCTCGATGCCCTCATCCCTGACGGTGCGGGAGAATCTGATGGTCTTCGCGCGGCTCTACGGCCTGCCGCATCCCAAAGAGCGCGTCGAGGCGGTGATGACGCTGTTCGAGATCGCGGATCTCCGGTCGGCCTCCGGCCGGGGCCTTTCGTCGGGGCAGTTGACGAGGGTCTGTCTGGCCAAGGCGTTTCTGAACAATCCCCGCGTGCTGTTTCTCGACGAGCCGACGGCCAGCCTCGATCCCGACATCGCCGACAAGACCCGCCGGCTGCTGCGCGAGTCGCGCGAGAAGAACGGCACGACGATCCTCTACACGTCGCACAACATGCAGGAGATGGAGGAGCTGTGCGACCGGATTATCTTCCTGCACAGGGGGCGGATCATCGCGATGGACACTCCCAAGGCGGTGCTGGCGAGATACGGGCAGGCCAGCCTGGAGGAGCTGTTCCTGCTGATCGCCCGGCGGGGGGTGGCGCCGTGACGTGGTACCGCATCTGGGCGATCTTCACCCGCCACTTTTATCTGTACAAGCGGAGCCTCTCGCGCTGGATGACGATTTTCTACTGGCCGCTGATCGATCTGTTCGTCTGGGGGTTCATCACGGTCTACCTGCGGCAGGCGCAATCCGTGCCGGAGAGCGGAAAGCCGGTCTCCTTCATCATGGCGTTTCTGGGCGCGCTGATCCTGTGGGACATTCTCTTCCGGTCCCAGCAGGGCATCTCGATCACTTTTCTCGAAGAGGTCTGGTCGCGGAATCTCCTCAACCTCTTCGTCTCGCCGCTTCGGCCGATCGAATTCCTGACGGCCTCGATGCTGATGGGGCTCTTCATGGTGACGACGGCGACGCTGGCCAGCGCCGTGCTGGCTTGGCTCTTCTATTCGTTCAACCTGCTGGTGCTGGGCGTGGCGCTCCTGCCGTTCATTCTGAATCTGGTCGCGATGGGGTGGGCGATCGGCGTGGTGACGACGGCGGTCGTCCTGCGCTTCGGCCAGAAGGCGGAGGTGCTGGCGTGGGGGTTGACATTCTTCTTCCAGCCGATTTCCGCCGTCTTTTACCCGGTCGAGGTGCTGCCGGCCTGGCTGCAGCCCGTCGCGCGCGCGGTGCCGGCCACGCACGTGTTTCAGGGCATGCGCCAAGTGCTGCACGACGGGACCTTTCCCGTCGGCGAACTGCTGGCGGCAACGGCGCTCAACGGCGTCTACCTGACCGTCGCCTTCATCTTTTTCTACTGGATTTTCGCCCAGGTCAAGGAGTTGGGGCTGCTCTTAAAAGTGGGTGAGTAGTGGAAATGATGGATTAGAGAAGCAAAAGCGGATTATGGATTAGTGGAGAATGGGCGGATTAAAGGGAGTTGGCGATTATGGGAGTTCGAACTGAGAGGCGACCAACCGATCACCTGCATTTGCAGTTCGATTGTCTGACAACAAGACAACGCATTTCTGGATGCTATAATAAGAAGGTTTCGGAGGGGCAGCGATGACACGGGGGATTCATGATTGTTGAGCACATAACCGTCGGACCGTTGCAGTGCAACTGTTTCATCCTCGGCGACGAGGCAACCCGCGACGCCATTGTCATCGACCCCGGCGACGAGGCGGACCGGATTCTTGCCCTGGTCACCAGTCGCCGGCTGACCGTCAGGACGATCGTTCAGACGCACGCCCATTTCGACCACGTCGGGGCAAGCGGTCCCCTGCGTGAGGCGACCGGCGCGGAGATCTGCCTGCACCGCGATGACACGTTTCTGTACGACCATCTGGCGATGCAGGCCCAGTTGTTCGGCGTGCCCGTCCCGAAGGCGGCCCCCGTCTCCCGCTGGTACGGGCACGGCGAGGAGGTCAAGGCGGGCGGGTTGAGGCTCGGCGTCATTCACACGCCGGGCCACACGCCCGGCAGCGTTTGTTTATTATTAGATGTGGGGGCCTGTGCGAATTCACCACAGGCGAATTCTCCGTTGCCCCCACACCCCGGGCCACCAGTGTACCACCCATCGGCATCGGGTACCCCTGCGGTCCTGTTTTCCGGTGATACGCTCTTTTGCGGCGGCATCGGCCGGACCGATTTATGGGGCGGCTCCTACGAGCAGATCATGCAATCGATCACGACCCGCCTGCTGACGCTTCCCGATGACACCGTGGTCTATCCCGGCCACGGCCCCGAGACCACGATCGGCGACGAACGCCGCACCAATCCCTTTGTCCAAGGAGCCTTTTGAGAGGATCCGCTTGTCTGCCCCTCCCGCGCAGCGGGAGGGGCAGACGCGCAGGCCCTCGACATTCACCATGCAGATCACCAATGCCGTCGGCCTGAAAGAATGGGCGATCGTCATCGAGGCGCTGCTGCAGGGGCGCCAGCTTCTTCTCCTGCGCAAGGGGGGGCTGCAGGACCAGGGAGGCCGCTTTACCCCCGAGCACAAGGAGTTTTTTCTCTTTCCCACCTACACCCATCAGCAGGGCGAGGGCATCAAGGAGGCCGAGCGGCAGAGATTTCTGAAGGCCGTCCGGCCCCGGGTGAAGGATTATGTCGAGCTGAGAGCCTACGCGACGGTGGTCTACGGCATCCAACTGAAAAAATGGGAGGAGGTCGCCGCGCTCGAGCCGTTTCATATCTGGTCGGCCGATGAGATCCGGGAGCGGTTCGACCGGAGGGAGCCGGACCTGACGATGCTGGCGCTGCGGGTCTACCGGTTGCCGAGGGTGATCCCGATCGCCGAAGAACCCTGGTTCGAGGGCTGCCGGTCGTGGGTGACGCTGGATACGTCGATCGTCACTGACAACCCCGTGCCCGTGCTGTCTGAAAAAAAGTTCCTGGAGAAGCTGAGCATGGTCAAGCGGGTGCTGGCCGGCCAGCGCGAATAAGTCAATCGAAAGACCCGTGCAGTGCCGCAAGCGGCAATCCGTCTATTGTAGGGGCTCGCGTCGCCGGCATTTCATGTGGGGGCCCGTGCGGGGTCGAAGAGCATCCTCCGATGCCCCTACTCCCCTGAGCCTCCCCCTCACGCTCGCGGTGCTCGCTGGGTTCCGCCTCCGCTGGATTCCTCTGGGAGGTGCGATTCGCCGAAGGCGGACCGGGGAGTGATGCGTTCCGCAGCCATGGCCGATGGCCTTGTTGCCGGCTCAGCCTGCCTACGTAAGCTCTGGCTGCGAGGCGTCATTCACGAACTTCCCCGACATTGGTGTGCGGGGGCTACCGCCCCCACGCCCCGGCCCCATCGCCATACGCTTGGGATTACGCGTCGAACAACCCATTAAGCGCTGCGAGTGGAAGACCCTCAAGCGTCGACAGGACGTGATCGGCCTCGTTCAGTGAATCGGCCGGGTAGGAATTGGTCACCGCCAGGCATTTCATCCCCGCGGCGTGCGCGGCCGTCACACCCCAGGGCGAATCCTCGATCACCAGGCAGGAGGACGCGTCGATCGGCGGAGCGCCCTTCCGTTCGTTGAGCCGGGCCAGCGCCGTCACGAAACAGTCTGGGGCGGGCTTGCCGTGGCGCACGTCCTCGGCGCTGACGATGGCCGCGAAGGCGGCGCGCAGATTGATGGCGTTGAGAATGCCTTCGATCTCGTGACGCAGCGCGCCCGACGCGATCGCCAGCGGGTACTTCATAGAGGCGGCGCCGATCAATTCCTTCACGCCGGGGAAAATAATCAGCCGTTCGTTGATCGCCCGGGCATAGTAGCCGGCCTTTTTGGCGATCAGCTGATCGACCAGGGCATCATCGGCCGGCCGTTTCCGGGCGGCAAGGACCGCCTTGAAGCAGTCGCGGTCGTCCATGCCAAGGAAGTGGGTGTAATACTCCTCCCGAAAGAGGGGGATGCCCTGCTCGGCCAGCACCTTCTGGAACATCTCCAGGTGCAGCGGCTCGTCGTCGGCGATGATCCCGTTGAAGTCGAAAATGATGGCGCTGAGCATCGTCGGGGGAGCATACCAGAGCGCCGCGAAGTGCCGCAAGCGATTTCCTTGACTCCGTCCTCCTGGTTCTCTATGATCGCGGGACGATCATGTGATGCAGGGGCCCGTGCAAATTGGATCAGGAGCAAGGATGATGGGATCAGGGTCAGGTTGATTATGTTAATCCCTGCCCCTTAATCCTTATCCCCACTCAACCCCGCGCCCCGGGTCGTTGTCATGACAGAACAGCCGTCGCATCTTCCCGCCCTGATTATTTTCTGCGTCACCTATCTGATCATCGTCATCCAGAAGATCCCCCGCCTCCATCTGAGCCGGGCGGCCGGGGCGCTGGTTGGGGCGGTCGCCATGGGCATTTTCGGCGTGTTGACGCCGCCGGAAATCTACGCCGCGATCGATCTGGACACGATCACGTTTCTGCTCGGCATGATGCTGCTGGTCGGCTATCTGGAGACCGCGGGCTTTTTCGCCGTGGTGGAGCGGCTGGTCCTCAGGCGGGCCGCGAGCGGTTCAGCGCTCCTGGCACTGGTGGTCGGATCGAGCGGACTGTTGGCGTCGGTGTTCATGAACGACACCATCTGCCTGATGTTCACGCCCGTCCTCCTGCGCATCGCCGCGCGGCTGCGCGTGAATCCCGTCCCCTTCCTGTTGGCGATGGTCACCGCCTCCAATATCGGCAGCGTCATGACGTTGGTCGGTAATCCGCAGAACATGCTGATCGGCATCCGGTCCCGGATTCCGTTCCTGGATTTTCTGGGTGCCCTCTGGCCGGTGGCGCTGGGGGGGCTGCTCATCGACTTTGCAGTGATCTGGTGGGTCTATCGGGATGCCTTGCGGTGGAACGTCGAGGGCGTGGCTCGCTCCGAACCAGCCTATGCTGAGGCCGGGCGAATGCCCTTGATCCTTTCCCTGCTGGTGATGGCGGCGTTCCTCGTTCTGCTGATGGCGGGCTTTCCTCCGCAGGCGGTGGCGATCGCGATGGGCGCCCTGGTCATCCTGCTGGAGAGCCACCGGCCGGGCCGGTTGCTGCAGCAGGTCGATTGGTCGTTGTTGGTCCTGTTCGCCGGGTTGTTCATCGTGATGCAAGGTGTGGAACGGGCCGGCGCGATCGACCGGCTGCTCCGGCTGACAGGCGGGCGACTGGCGGGCGGACCGGATCCGGCGGCGCTCACGGTCACGTCGGCGCTCGTCTCCAATCTGGTCAGCAATGTGCCGGCGGTGCTCCTCCTGTCGCCGGTGTTGAAGGCGGCGGGCGCGACCGCGCAAGGCTGGCTGACACTGGCGATGAGTTCGACGCTGGCGGGCAATCTGACGGTCATCGGGTCCGCCGCCAATCTGATCGTGTTTGAAACGGCCCGCCGGGCCGGGGTCGCCATCGGCGTGACGAATTACCTGAAGATCGGCCTCCCCGTGACGCTGCTCTCCCTGGCGTTCGGGTGGTGGTGGCTGAGCCTGCCGTGAGCGTGAAATCGGCGGCCGGCGTCTCGCGAATCTGATGTCGTGGCAGAAGGCTGGGATTGGGCGGGATTCAACGGGTTGGGCGCCCGTCACGTGGGGATTGGAAGAGAACGGGGCGGCCCCCGGCCCCGCTTTTCGCCACGCATTGATCAAGTGATTTGGTTTGATACCGATCGGGCGGACAGGGCGCCGATCACCTTCAGGTGAAACCAGTTCAGGAAGAGGGCGTTCCATCAATCGTGTCGATTCGGCGACGGGTCGACTCCGCGATCGCCGGTCTGGCCACTGGGTTGGCCGTCCCCTTCGGCGCCCCCAAGTCCCAGCGCCAAGACACTGCCGATTGCCGCCCGTTTAGAAGGCGGTGCGAACGCTACTCCGGAATCCTACCGGACACGTGTCATCACGCAGAATGGCGCGGCTGATTCGTGTGCCACGGCTCGGAATCTCAGTCGTCATCCGACTGGAAATGTGTGACCATCGACACATTCACGCTGTGCACCGTGTTGTCGTCGAGATGGGCTTCCAGGCGATAGGTGCCTTCCGCGTAGTCGTCGGAATCGAGATTATAGATGTAATTCCCGTCGCTGTACCGGAACAGGTTGCCCTGGTCGCTGTTGCCCGCGGCCTCCACGGTCACTTCTTCGACGGTGCCTGACGACTGGTCGAGGATTTTGTAGACGGCCAGCGTCGCGACCGCCGTGGTCACCGGCGCGCCGCTGCAATCGGTCAGAGTGAACTTGACGGGCACCACGCGATCAATCTTGAATTTGCTGGAGCCGTCGTTGTTGATCGGCGGCAGGAACCCGTTGAAATTGTACAGCATGTTCTCGGTGACGGTGACGTTCACCGAGGTCGTGGAGGTGGCATGGCCGTCGGTGACCGACAAGGTGACGGCATTCGTTCCCAGCGGCAGCGTGACGGTTGGGTTGACGCCGGACGCCGTGCCAAACGGCCCGGTCCAGGTATAGGTGAGCGTGTCTCCATCGGGGTCGGACGAGCCCGAACCATCGAGCGCCACAGCCGCGGAGGCCTGGTTGCAGACAGCGATGCTCTGATCGGGGCCGGCATTGGCCACCGGCGGATGGTTGGTTGAGACGGTCCCCCTACCCGACGCCGTGGTCATTTGTCTGACAAAGGTATAGCTTCCCGTGATCGTCCCGATCAAACTGTTCGAGGTTGTGGAATTCATAAAGACATCGGTGGTCAAGGAGGTGTAGATGAGGGACCCGTCCGGGCTCATGGAGATGTCGAATCCCCGGCTGGTCGATGAAAAGATCGTGCTCAGGTAACTCCGGGTGGTCAGGTCGATGAAGTGGACGCCCAATCGGTCGTCCGCCACATAGAGCCGGCTGCCATCGAGCGTCACCACCTCCGCCCTCGGCAGCGCGTTGGCGGGCAGCGGGATGGACGCCAGATTCGCGCCGGTGGCGCCGTCAAAGATCTCGATCGTGCTTTTCTTGCTGTCAGTTCTGCCAAAATAGACTTCATTCCCCGAAGGGCTGACGATGATGGCATTAATATAGGCGGCGTTGGTGCCGTCCCGGGTGAAGGTGCTGGCCAGCGTGACGGCATGCGTGGCCGTGTCAATGATGTAAAACTGATCCGGCAGGCTGGTGCTGGTGGGCCGGCAGACGGTATACAGCTTGCTTCCGTCGGGATGGATGCCCAGCCCCAGGGGCGCGTAGCAGCCGTTAAAGAGCGTGTTTGTGATGGAGCCGACCACGGCGTTGCTCGAGGTGTCGACGATCTGGATCTGCACCGTCGCGGGGCTCAACGGGTTGGCGATCCGCGAGGCTACATAGACCTTGCTCCCGTCCGGACTGACCACCACGTGGTTGAAGTCTTGAAATCCGCCCACGCCCGCGATAGAGCTCGTGATGGTGTTGGTCAGGACGTCGATGACCTTCAGATCGGTCCCCACGACGACATACACTTTGCTGCCGTCCGGACTCGCGGCGAGCTCGCCGGGTTCGGCCGTCACGGGAATGGCGGGGGCGACCTCGGTGTTGGTCGTCAGATCGATGGCCACGATACTGTACGGTCCCCCGCTCGGATTATTGGACAGATAGAGTCGGGTGGGGAGTGAAACGGCGTAGCTCAATCGGACAAATAGAACGACCAGCAGCACACTGAACGCGGCAATGCGACAGAATCCCCTCACGACAGCCCTCCAATCGATTTGAGTCCGATGACGGGCCCGTCGATTGAGAGGCGCGTCATCTGTTCAGGATCTTAATCCTTGCGAGAATGAGTGCAAGTGATTTCGTATTTCTATCTATCAATCAAATGCAAAAGCCCCCTTCAGGCGTAATTAGCTGCTCTCACGCTCCGTCGCAGCTTTTCGGCAACCCGTTGGTCGTACTCAGGACGTCCGCCCCGGATGGCCCCTTAAACCAAAGTCCTCTATTAACGACACGGATCGTGTCATATGTCAACCCCCCCCAAAAGTGGTGTTTGTATTTTGAGCATTGAGGGATCGCATGCGCGCCGGCCCGTCGCTCATGGCGCCGGCGCGGCCTCGAAGAGCGTCATTGGAGGATCCGCCGCCAACAGCGTTGAACGATCCGTGTTCCAGGATGACGGCCCGCCACCGCGACCTGTGGGGGCCCGAGTCG
>Ga0335081_10001225_pt1 | contig 40926 bp, 29 predicted proteins | sample Lox_Sample_35_FD_206713 | JGI IMG/M metagenome (GOLD analysis project Ga0335081, IMG submission 206713) | Soil microbial communities from Loxahatchee National Wildlife Refuge, Florida, United States - Lox_Sample_3.5 | ecosystem: Environmental > Terrestrial > Soil > Wetlands | place: USA... | reverse complement strand
TTGGAAGAGACTCAGAAGAGCATCGGAACAACTTCCCGCTGCTTCCTAAAAGCGGACATTTTTACTTTGGTAGCAGTAGGACATTTCTATTTTGGGTTGACAGCGAGGCAATTTTATGTTGACAAGGATTTACCACTTTGTTATATTTGCTCAGTCTTAAGCCTAGAAATATACTGCGGGTGTAGCTCAGCTGGTAGAGCACAACCTTGCCAAGGTTGGGGTCACGGGTTCGAATCCCGCCACCCGCTCCATAGATAACAAGGAGTTAGCCGAAACAGGCTAGCTCCTTTTCTATTTGGGGGAGGAGATCATTAACTCGACGCAGGTGCGATTGCAGGCAATTGGATTTTTTAAACCATCCCGATGCTCAAGAGCGCATTAACTTCCGGATCGTGGGACCGCGGTTTGGCGGATCCCTGACAAAGATGAGCAAATCGATAACACCGTCGGCTATGTTGGCGCCGATTTACTGATTCCCGCACAAAGACTCGCTCCAGAGTCTGTTCATATTGAAGCCAAGTTCTTGTTCCAAAATCACGTCGGTCGCCCCGTAGTATATCTCTTGTGATGATCAAAGAGCACTTCGTTGTATTTTGCTCATTGAATCAAATCAGGCTTTTTATCGTCATGCGAGACGACGGCAATATTTTTATCATATCAATAAATCCGATTCTTCACCTGATGCACTAACTGAGGGACACTCACCAGATGGCTTGTTATTTCTCTTGACAGGTGCCCTTTAGACCGATGCGTAATCTAAATCGCGCCGAACTACGCTCTCTTCATATCAGGGCTGCTAGGCATCTTCGTTATAGATCAAGCTTATTTGGCTTTGTGCAAGGCGGTGCCAGTTACCTCCTTGACACCCACAACGACACCAATAAGCATTTCCTTGACGGCTCTTACGGCGGTTGTCCCTACAGAACTTGCGGCGTCAATGGCGCCATTCACGGCTACCCGCGCTACTTCTTCGGCATTGCCGCCTACCTCTTTTGTCGCCTCTATGACGCCGTCAACGGCCCGCCGGGCGACCATGGCCACATCTGCCCCAACATCGGCAGCCCCTTTTACAGCACCCCTCACGGTCTGGCCCGCGGTAGAAATGATATCGCCGCCAACATCGCTTACGCCCATGACTACACCTTTCGCCACGCTCTTGGTGCTCAAGATCAGTCCGGTGCCGACCTCTTCCGTGGCCTGGATAGCGCCCTTGACTACGTCCTTCGAGATGCCTGCTGTTTCACGGGCGATAGAGCTCGTTGAACTGAGAGTATTGGACACGGTGTTACGCACAAGGCTGACGATTTCCGCTTCGATCTCATTAATCCCTTTGAGACTGCGGATAACCCCCTCCTTTACAGCTGATCCAGCTTGACCGATGTCTTCTTTTGAAGCCGCGCCGCCCATGGGTCCTGTTTCTTTCATAATCTTTCTCCCTTCCCGCTTTATGACTATAAGTTTCGAGTTTGATGTTGCACCTTATTTCTAATGCTAATTTATTAAAAAAATGGGCTCCCTGATTCGGTGAACAAACAATATCCTGACGCAGAGGACGTAGGGAATGTCATATGTAGTGACGTACAATTATCCTAACGCAGAAGACGCAGGAAATAGCAGCGTTCTTGGGGGGCTCGATTATATGGTGCTGGCTGTTCCCTGCGTCTTCCACGGTTGTTGTCCGTCGGGACTCCGCCGTGTCTTCTAAGCGTTACTTAAACCTCATGGGATAATACGTATAACGCTTGCATCCTATCGAATATGTAAAATGAAAGCATAAAGCTTGAGCTAGGTTCCGCTTAAGTCGGATAAGTGACCTCTTTTATTCCCCTTCTCTCACCAACCGAATTGTCCGTCAGTATTTAACCGTATGCTGAGAAATCCCTATCTTTGTGCCACTCCTTCCCCTGGATTTGATAGCGCCTTAGCCACTTATAAAACCATTGCTTCGATCGGTTGAGGCTGACATAGATTGTCTTCGGCGACTCGCCTTGCAAAATGTACCGGCGAATTGCTGCTTTCCTGATTTCTTCTTCCATATTTGGCTCCTTGGATATTGGCCCGTAGTGTCAAACTTATAACACTGAGATCACGAAAAACAGCTTAAATGCGGGGAGTTGCTGCGTCTCTGCCGTTCCTACGATTTCATCAAAAAGCCACATCTGCCTAGTAATATAAGCTAATTCAATCATATTTTTGTTGCAATAGTGTGAAAGCTTCGTTAATTCTCTGTTAAATTTATCGAAGAGAACCCACACGAGGTTCGACGAGCTCTAGATTGTCGGGCTTTCTGTTACATTCCCATGTCAGCCAAGGACCATGAATTCTTGTATAAAAAAAGCCCGAATCCAGATAAGAACATTTTCTTATCGGTGTTCATGGTCATTTGCCACTGCCTCGTCATAATTACCTGAACGCCATCGATTTTGTGTTCTACAAGAAAGTCCACGACCTTGTTAACAAGAGAGCATATCCTCCCAAGCGAGCAGATCGGTATCCTGTAATAATCCTGTAACAAATAATATGTAATATGAGGTCGCCTAAGACGAGACGCGGTGAAGTTCATGAGTGAGAATCGAAAAGTGCATCTCGAAGATAACGTGTCGTAACCCAAATATCTAAGGACACGGCGGGGAGTTGGCTATGGTATAAATAGTAAAATGATAATTGAGGCTTTTTTTGCTTCATTGCTTTAGTACGTCTTCTGGAAATTCTTCTCAGATTAGTGCAGAAATGCCTACCAAGGTGTTCTGTAAAATCCCGGTGGTTGTCGCTCAGAGTGATTTAATCGAAGCGTGCTATTCAATAGGAATCTGATAAAATCATAATTGCAGGGTCCACTGACACTGCAAACTGGGATGTTAAGAGCTTTTCCCCCGCTAATAAATTATTGGACGGGAAACGATTGAGTGGAGATAAAACATGATGAACGTAAAGGATAGAATCGGACGTATTCTTCCAAAAAAGCTAAAAGCAATTGTCCGACCGTATTATCAAATAACATACAGAACATTTGCATGGCTAGCCCGCGATAGGCCTTCGACGCTAGCTATCGGTTCTCTATGCGGATTTGAAGTCGCTTATCGAAAGAACACCGCAGATGAAGAAGTTATTGGGCACAGTTTTGACAATGATATTTTCTTCTCAGGAGTCCCAGAGTATCAACCTGAGGGGGGCCACGTGATCATAGATATCGGGGCTCACATCGGCACATTCTCCCTTCTATCGTCGGCTAAAATAGGATCTGGCAAGGTTTATGCTGTTGAAGCCAGTGAAGATACATTCAATCTCTTACGAATTAACGTCGCTCTAAATCAATGTACCAATATTTCAGTTCATCATTTAGCCATGGCAGACAAAGAAGGTAACTGCATGCTTTACCATGATATCGGCAACTGGGGGCATTCTACTGTTTCAAAACATTTCAGGTCTAGTGAAACTGTAGAGTCTTGCACGTTGCCCACATTCTTAGAAAGGAATCTGATTAACGAATGCCATTTTATGAAACTGAATTGCGAAGGAGCGGAATTCCCTATTTTGCTGAGCACGCCAAAAAATATACTCCAGAGATTCGTTACCATATTAGTCCTTTATCACTGTGATTTATGGAAAAAAAATACAGAAGCTGATCTGATTTCTCACCTGGAATCCAGTGGTTTTAAATGCTCAATCCGGAATCGAACAGAAGTGCGTGGCTGGATCATTGCTACACGGACTGGACAAATTAGCAATGGCAAGAAATAAGCCCCAATTGCCAAACCGCCGCAGTGGACGTGCCTCAGCTTCCGATCGTGCTTGATTCTGACTTCCAGGTGCGGCTGAGCGGCGAAGTTGATTCAATAGAAAGAAGAAACGCTAATAGAAAAACGGACGATCTGGCTCTTATTACGGTGCTGATTGCTATGTCGATAAATAATGGGACTTAGGTGATTCGGGATGCCTTTATTCGCCTGCAACCTTGACAAGATCGATCCATCGCCGGAAGCCTTGCCCTCGAGCTTCATTCCCGCCTGGTTCAGCTTGCCCCGGAAATAGTTCATGAGGCAGGTTCTACTCGGAATCAGTTGAGGCAATTCACAATGACGCCTTGGTGAATGACGACGAGCCTCCATCGTTCTGTTGCTCGTACTCTGCAGCCTTCATCAGATGGTTCTTCACTGTCCGCTGAGATGAAAAAGCCCGAAACGAGATGCGAGCACATCTTTTCGCTTCGGGCTTGCTGGTGCCTCGGCAACGTACATGCAGATCAGTAAAGGACACCGATCATTTGTTCTTCAATATTTCTTCGAACTGCTCCACTCGCTCGACAGTCCCGCGGGCAAACTTGATTTTGATGGATCCCGTGAACTTCCTGTCCATGAGTATCTTGATGAAATCGATGATTTTCGTCAATTTGTCCATCGCTCTGCCTCTCCAGTCATTGCCTCTAACAGCGGTTTAGAACCAACCCAAGTATCTTCTCCTTCGGAAAATACTGAAGCGCCTTCTTGACGTCGTCCATTGAGGTCTTGCCCGCTTGAACAACAACAAGGATCTTGTCGACAAGGGTCGCCATCGTGAGCGCGTCGGCGCCGGTCAGAATGGGTGGTACGTCGAAAATGATGTACCGATCGGGATAGCGCCCCTTCATGCCAGGTACTAGTTCCCGCATTCGGGGAGATCCGAGGATCTCGGCGCTTTCATGAAGCAGGCGGCCGCCGGAAATAAGTGTTATTTTCTCTATGCCGGGCCAGGTTATTAGTTGAGAAACGGGCGTGTTGCCAATAAGGTAATCAATAAGCCCCTTGTCTCCCGGACACCCCAGGTACTTATGGATGCTTTGCTTTCTCAGATCACTGTCGACAAGCATGACCGTACGCTGGAAATCCCGCGCGATGGAGACGGCGAGATTTATTGCGGTGAGCGTTTTCCCCTCGCCCGGGAGTGCGCTCGTGACCATGAGCGTGTTGGTAAAAGGCTCCCTGGTCCGCTGCAGGACCTGCGTCCGCAATATCTCGAAGGATTGCTCCGCCGTCGGGTTGTCAAGACACGGGAGACACCGGTTCTTAGCCAGAAGCAACGGGTCCAGTATAACCATCCGGGACTTGTTATAAACCGGTGATACCCATCCGGCCAGGTTTTTGTCCTGATCGCTGGCATCGTTCCAAACGGAAGTTGGCGGTTCTTTTATTTTCTTGTTTCCGCCATTTCGCCTGATAAGATCCATCGTTTCCTTGATCTTTTTCGTCATCGATCCTCTCTTAGCCAGGTTTTTGTCCTGATCGGTGGCATCGTTCCAAACGGAAGGCGGCGGTTCTTTTCGTTCCTTGTTTCTGCCGTTTCGTCCGATAAGTTTCATCGTTTCCTTGATTCTCTGTATCATCGATTCTCTCCGTATAACCATCGTGAATTCTTTAAATAGGCATGTGCCTCAAGACACGCATAAAGAAGACATCCAAATCCATGAAAAAGAAATGGATTACTACAGTAATGACTATTATCAAGAGGAACGAAGAGACAACGGCTATTTTGAGCCGCTTCTTTTTACGCAGTTGGTCCTCGAAAGTTAAGATCTCCGGGATCTCCGTCAGGACAGGAAAAGGAAAGTTCTTTACCAAATCCTCCGCCTTCCGGGCAGAACGGTCGGATGCCTCCTGGAACGACGCAGTCCCCACTCCAGATCCGATGCCCAGAATGAGTCCGATAAGAAGAATGGCCTGACGGTTCGGCCGTACCGGTTTTTCCGGAAGTCTTGCCGGATCGATCAGCGTGAACCGTTCGCCCATCTGCTCCTTTTCCAAGCCATGGGCAACCTTGGATTCCATGTATTTTCTCATGAGATCGTCATATTTGGCTTGGGTATTGTTCCGCTCGACAGTCAACTTCTTGTACCCTTCCTCGACTTTGGGGGCCGCTTCCAGCCTGTGCCGGAAATCATTTTGTTTCCGATCGAGTTCTTCGAGCTGTTGCTTAATGGACTTGATCTCTGCCTGGACGCTGGCCAGTTGCGCAGCCAGCGCCACGTAGCCGGGATTGTCCGGTTTATCCTGCGCAGCAGTTTCGGTTGTTCTTGCCTGGAGCTTTTTTTCAAGATTGGCGATCTCCAGCTTGGTTTTGATCACATCGGGGTATTCCTCCGAATATCGCGCTTTCAGGCCGTTGAGAACGACGCGAAGTTCCTTGAGCCGTTCTTTGTCCTGATTGGTTGTGTCTGGCGCCATGGTCGCCAGCTCAGTCTGGTAATAGCTCTCTTTTTCCCGGAGAGACCTGAGCTGCTCGTTTAATTGGTCCCGGTTTCGTTCATTCCAGTCAAGGGATTGGAGGTTAAATTGGAGCAGTTCGGGCAGTGCCCGGCTATGCTGTTCTTTGTAGACCGCGATCTTTCTTTCCAGGTCGGCAAGCGTGGCTTGAACGGAATTCATTTCCTCCTCCAAGAACTTCGTCGTGCCTTCCGTCTGCTGGTCGACCACCTTCATATTCTCCTCGAGATAGAGAGATGCGAGTTCGTTCGCGACTTGCTGAACCACTTGCGGATTATTGCCCTCGTAGGATACGGTAAAGGCAATGGCAGCTGTTGTTTTCTGTCCTGTCCTCCGATCGATGACGTCGGCCATCACGATATCGAACTTGATGTCCTTTTTCCGCATGTCGTCGATGATCTCTTCCGATGACAACCTGTTGCTTTTGTCAGCATACAGGTTGAAGCGGTGGATAATGTCGAGCAGTCGCGAAGAGCTCATGATCCGCTGGTTGATCTGCTGCAACCGCTGTTCAGCGTAGCTCGTCACGGCCGCCATCACGTACTCGCGGGAGATCTCCTGTTCCTCGATGAGAATTGTGGACGTAGAACGATAAACAGGCTTCCAGAAATGAAGGACCAGCGCGGCAAGCAGAAGGATGACAAATGTGGGAACGCTGAGCGCCCAGCGTCGTCGTTTAACGATACTGACGATATCCCTGATACCTGTTATTTTGGACTCCTCCATAAAGGCTCCTTCTATTTATACTGACTTGAGCTGCAATAGGGGAAACGAACGGTCAAAAGGATGAAGAACAAATCTCTATACGCCGTGCCCGATGCAATGTAGTCGATCCTCGTGTGCTCGTATGATGCTTCTAGTGCTAGGTCCCTTTCGCCGCTCATGCGGGCAAGGTCGTAGCGGATGACCGGCGATATGGTGACGTTGGTCTGTGTGAGGACATGAGCGGTAGTATATGTGGTGTACCCGGCCACCAGGACGGCCGATAGTTCACCAGTAATCTGATGCCTCGCCGTGAATGTTAAGGCTTGGCGCTGGGCCGGAGTCTGGTGTCCCGAAGCCAGGTAGGCCATAGTGAAATCCTGAATATAATGAAGCTCTGCGCCCGTGTATTCCCCCTGATAGCTCAGGGAAAGTTGACCCGTTCCAGCTGTTTCGGTATAGTCCTGTTGTTGGTTGCCGAAAGGAGCCAACTGGTTCACAAATATCTCAGTGTCTGTGCGGCGCATGCCGCCATCCACGAGGATGGTCCAAGCCTTGCTGATATCGTATGAGAAACCGATGGTCCCCATGACATTGATGGTTTTCGAATCAGGAAAGAGATACTGGCTATATCCAGTGTTGATCCTGCCATTCACCCGAGGAAGGTCCTTGCTTAGATCGATGACAAGTCCCGCCTTCGCATCATGTGAGGTGTCACGATATTGCGGGATTTCATAGGAACTCCAGCCGAATTGGTACATGGCCGAAAGCGATGTCGTTTCTGTCATATGGTAGTCCATGGACGCCGAGGCTAAGATACTCTCCACAGGCGTCGCTATAAGGGGCAGTGTTGTCGATGAGGAAGTATTTCCTCCACCGGTGTTCGAGTCATGGGTTGGAGGTAGTGAAGAAGAGCTAGTCGCTGACCCAAGGCTTGGATTGGAGTCCTTTGCGTAGCCGGCTTCTGCTGAGACATTGAGCAGTGGTGTTGCGGAATATCGTATACTGCCGTTATAATGCTGATTGGTTGCATCAAGTTCCTCATTTCTGGAGTAAAGGAGCCTTTGCACCTGAAGTGACAGCAGGGAATCAAGCCGTACTGTCTTGTCGGTCATCGCAAATCCAAGCGATGGGATGGTGATATAATCCTTCCTGATATTGTCCGCGTCGGTGGCCAGCAGGATGTTGTTGTTATATTGCTCACTTATTGCCAGGGACGGAACATAACAGATCTCATCACCCCGGACAATTGCCGGGCAGGCCAGCATGAGCATGATGAGCGTGACGAATCGCCTCACGCTCATCATGGTACTACGACAACATCGCCTCTTCTGAGATGGATGTTCTGCTCCAGGTGCTTTCCGTTCACGACCTCATCGTAATCGAAGGGGAATATGGTGGTCTCGTTTTTGCCATGACGTAATATCCTGATCTTAGTCCCTTTCGCGAAAGCGTTGAGCCCCCCGGCCGTGGCTAGGGCTTGCAGGACATCCACGTCGACAACCATGAAAAACCTACCGGGATTGTTCACCTTGCCGATGACATAGATAACCAGGCTGTTGATCTGCTTTACATCGATATAAAGAACGACCGTCGGGACGAAGCGCTTTAGTTTGCCCTCCATCTCCGATTTCAACTCGAAAACGGTCTTGCCCGAAGCGGGGATATCCCCGATAAGAGGAAACGAGATGAACCCGTCAGGCCTGACCACGCAGGAACGTGTCAATGCATCGTCCTTCCATACGGATATGTCCAGGACGTCACCTGGACCGATCTGATAGCCCTGTTCCACACTCGTAGCAGTCGGTGACGGGGCCGATTCGCTTGATCCCTCGGTCAGGGCCGGGATCGAGACACCCAGCAGACCGACCATCAACAGAGCCAGTATTGTGCGCGCCATGTTTCCTGTGTTCCTCCTTGTTTTTATTTTGGATTAGCGAATTGCCGCCATCGTCTTCTCGGCCTCGTCCCTTCCAGGGAACGCTACTTTTGAAACGAGGGCCGTCTGCAAAAACTGCTTCGCCTTTTCCGGATTCCCGAGCCGATTGTACGCCATGCCAAGGTGGTAGTTAATGATCGGGTTCCCGGCGCTCCCGTCCTGTGCCTTTTTCAGCAACTCGACGGCCTGCTGCATATCACCCTTCCGGTAGTGGACCCAACCCAAGGTGTCTAACACCGTCGGATTGTCGGGATTCAGAGATCTCGCCTTCTCGGCAAGCGCAAGGGCACGGTCAAGGTCCTGTTTTCCACTGCCATACTCGCACAGAAGATAAGCCAGGTCGTTCGTCGTCGACCAGAGATCCGGTTGGATCTGCACGGCCTGTTCCATTTCGTTTATGGCCTTGCCCCATTTCTTCTGAGTACCGTAGAGGGCGCTCAGTTTGACGTAGATTGCCGGATTTTTTGGCGTGTGACGCTTGATTTCCAGGTACTCCCCTTCCGCCCTCCGCTCGTCCCCCGCGAGCAGCATCAGGTCTCCCAGATCGGCACGCGCGTCCAGGTCCATGGGATTCGCGGTCAGCAACTTGCGATACTGCGCTTCGGCATTCTTGAAATCCTTTTGTGCTGTATAGACGCGGGCCATGGCGCGGATCGTCTCGCGGAAGTCCGGTTCGATCTTTAATGCATTCTGGAGTGTATCGAAGGCCAGCTTGTACTCCTTGTTCAGGAGATGAGCGTCTGCCAGTCCAACATAGCCGGGAATGAACTGCTGCCGTTCGTTTACCACCGTCCTGAACGATGACACAGCCTGAAGAGCTTCCTGTTTCCTGAGATGAATGGTGCCGGCGATAAAGTTGGCATCGACGTTCTTCGGGCTTTCCTTGATCACCTCGTCGACATACTTTTTCGCCTTGTCCAAGTCCTGGTGGGTAAGATAGTACTCAGCCAAGGAATTCTTGGCATGCAGAATGTTGGGATTTGCAGGGTCCCGATCCAACCCCAGGCATTCCTGCAGGACGGCAAGCCCCTGATCGGGGCGATTGTCTGCAAAGTAGAAAGCCCCAAGGACAAAACGGATAGTGAAACTCTTTCCATTCTGCCGTATCCCTTCCTTTAATAATTCCTCGCCGTCGCTCGGCCTCTTTCTGGTGAAATAGAATTGGGCCGCCTGGACCCACCGGTCCTCCTTCTTGGGATCCGCCTGTACAAACGCTCGCAGCACATCCCTTGCCTGCTGCTCCCTGCCAGACTGCCAGTAGATCCCGGCCAGGCTGAGGCGATGCTGGGTCACCTCCGGTTCAAGCTCGATGACCTTCTGCACTTGGCTTACCGCCTCATCCATCCTATTCTTCTTTATATAAAAATCGGCAAGGCTAAGATACAGGGGAACGGCTTTCTGATTGTCCTTGATGCCATCCAACAGGACCCGCTCGACGTTCTGTGCGTCATTCTTCTGGGCATAGATCGAGGTCAGCATCAGGTAGCCCTCGGGTTTATGCACGTCGCGGCCCAGGACAGACTCGAAAAACTGGCGCGCCGCTTCCAACTCCTTTTTCTTCAGCAGTACTGCCCCTTTGAGGATGAGCGCGTCCTCGTAAGCTGGTTTGTTCTTGAGGACAAGTTCTGCCTTATTCATGGCATCATTGGCATTGCCGCCCGCCAGGAGGAACCATCCAACCTGAACCTGGGCCTCCCAGTGCTGGGGATTTAGCTCAACAGCCTTGGAAAAGCTGCCAGAAGCTGCGCGGGGGTCCCCGGACTTGAGAGCGGTCATTCCCAGCATGTAGTAGGCATCGGCATACTTAACATCTATCTGGATCGCGTTGCTGAATTCCAGCCTCGCTTTAGCGTACTCTCCTTTTTCATACAGCACCCTGCCCTTGTTGTAGAACTTGGCTTTTTTTTGCTCGGGCCCGCCACAGGACACAATCATCATAACTGCGAATAGCGCAACGGTTACCATGAACATCCGGTTCTTCATCCACATGTTCAACACCTCCCCTTTTCCATAGCCGGTATCTAATAAACTGCGGCAATTGTTTACGTTTATCGGGTCATGTATCGTTCGGGCGATACCTGTTCGGTCCTGACCCGGATGGATCCGTACCCGCTGAAAACCCCTTGTCAGACTCCCACGTATCCCCGTACACCGAGGACCAGTGTTACCAAAAACGTCGCCGTCGCAAGGACATCAAAACTTTCCCGAAGCTCATTGATCAGCACTTCGTAGCCGAAGAAGAACACGATGATCTCCACTGCCAACAGTCCCAGGTTGAAATGCTGCACAAGCTGACCCGTCAGGTTGGGTACGGTCACGGCAATGAAGATGATTAGAAAGTCCATGGTAGACATTCTGAATCCTTTCGATCGCCTCGAGAACTTGACCGTGAGTATTATGAACAGCGCAATGATGCCGAAGCACAACCGGTAGAGGAATAGCGCCTGCTCGTTCATCCAGGAAGACCTTCCTTCCTCGATGCAATAGAGAACGAGGGGAATAGTCAGGTACAGCACCAGGCGCAGACACCCACCCAGGAATTTCTTCCCAGCAAAGAAGACTCCCAGGATCAACACGCTAGCGCAGAGGGCCGTGTTAGACACATAGACGGGAATCCGCGCTGGAATGAAGCAGGAGGCCAAAAAGAGGAGTGGGATGGCTAGCTTCGATACACCAAAGGATACCCTGATAACAAAGTAACTCTCCCTGATCTTCCGCAGCCAACCTTTGACCACCTTCTCGATCTCGGGAAAGCGCGGCAGCCGAAGGACCTTGCGGTCCGCCGCAGCGAACAGGCTTAGCATAGCCACGCAGAAACCACTATAGCCAGCCACGAGAAGCCAGTCGGAATAATATCTAAAGAAGATGGCTGACAGGATCATCAACGCCTGGATCAAATAGATGACGAACACTGCCTCGGAGTGGGAAAGCCCGAAGCTGATCAGTCGGTGATGAAAATGATTCTTGTCCGGTGAAAAAGGAGATCTCCCCTGGTTGATTCTCTGCACCATTACGGTCAGGGTATCGAGCACGGGAAGTCCGAGGATAATGAGAGGCAGTACCGGGCTCAAGGGAGTATTGCCTTGAGTCGTCTTGACCGCTAGTACGATAGCGGTGAACCCCAAAAGTTGACTTCCAGTATCTCCCATAAAGAGGCTGGCAGGATGGGTGTTGAACCGGAGAAATCCGAATATCGCCCCGGCCACGGCCATGGTTATGAGCAGGACCGTGTTGCTGCCATCGAGATAGGCGAGATAGCCTATGCAGCAGAAGCTTAGTAGCGAGACCCCCCCAGCCAGTCCGTCGAGGCCGTCAGCCAGGTTCAGGGCGTTCGTGACGCCGACTATTACCACCAGCGAGAGCGCAATCTTCATCCATTCGGTCAGTTGCATCTCACCTGGCAGCAGGCTGCCAAGGGAACTGATCTTAAGCCCGCCATAGAATATGATAACCAGGGCTGCGAGGATCTGTCCGCCGAACTTCGTCTTGTAATTGAGCCCTTTCATATCGTCGATTAATCCGAAGAGTATCAGGATACTCGTTGCAGCTATAAAGGCACGCACGAACTCGTCAGCTATGGTCCAGAGAATGATGGGGATGAAGACACCGACGGCCATTGCTAGCCCCCCGATCCTCGGCACCGGCCGGACATGGATCTTCCGGGGGTTAGGAAGGTCCACAACCTGGTACCTGTCCGCAAACCTGATCATCATAGGTATCAGGCTGACGGTGATAAAAATGGAAATAAGAAGTGTCGAAAAATAAATCATATGTATTGCCCAGCGACAAAGAACAGAGGTATATATTGAACGTCGCTTATAACGATTAGGGTCCTTACGTACCCTGTGCCGGAATAAACTCGTTTAAAGTTGGTATAATGTCCTTTACAAAACTTTGTAGTCTTATTTCTGCATCGTCAATCTTTTCAGATGAATATATCGGTGTTATCACGCGGATCAATGCGCCGTCCGTCCTCATTCTTACTAAGGCATCCCAAAAGTTATAAATCTTTATTTCATAAACGTTCGTCAAAATGCGGCCGCGTTGATTAAACCAGTAATACACCAATTGACTGCTCCCGCCCTTCTCCATTATGGCGCGCATAACGGTAATCGACGACGAAGATTCCCCGGACAAAGGTATGGTCAATGTTCCGGCCTCCTTGAAGATCCAGCCGCTGCCGGGCAAGCAGGTTTCAGGAGTATGAATGGATTTGCCTTTGCGCTGACTTTCATAATATGCTACGTATATATTGACGGGCGGGCTATTCGGTTTGGTGTAATTGATGACTGTATAATCGGTAAATTCAAGCACATCGATAAATTCCTGACCCAAAAACTGGTGTGTGCCTTGCCAATCGCCAATCAGAAGCGGGAATTTGCTGAACGACCGGGTGATTGGTTGTTTTTCTCTGAAATCGATAAAAGAATGTATACCTATTGTGACGGCAAGAAGAGAAGCTGCAACAATGAATTGAGGCTGTTTGAAGAAGACATTCGCATTTTTCTCAGCACGATTGTCTGCTTCCAAAGGAGCCGAATGTTCGCGAGCGGTCTTGACAGCAACTTTCTCCCTCATGAAATGTTCGTCAGGGAGCGGCAGAATCCTGCGCAATATCCAAACCTCTGCTAACAGGACACTGAGAGAGATCATGAAAATGGCCCAGCCCGAAAAATCATGAAAGAACCCATCCGCAGCTGCGCGGCCTAGGACTGGATAAAGAACAGCCGTTAATACAATTCTGAGGCTATTGGTGATAATGGATAAGGGAATTGTTGAGAGTATGATAATAACTCTCTTCCAAAGCGCTGCGTTGTAAAAATAAGCCATCATCAAGCCCAATAAGACAAGAGGGAAAAGGTATCGTAGTCCGCTGCACGCATCCACAACTTGAAGTTGAGTGAACCCCAAATCAATAATATTCCCTTCCCGATATGCCGACATTCCTAGGAATTGAATCATGGTAACGCCGAGTTTCGACGACAGCAGCCTGAGGTTGAAAGTAAGCTTCGTATTCATGAAGTGCGGCAGCGGGAAGAGAAACAAAGATACGCAAATCGGGAAAGCCATGATTTTCAGTTTCTTCCATCCTGCATGCGCCCAGAGAAGCCCTACGGAGACAAGCCACGAAGAAATATACATGGAAAAATATTCTCCGGCCAGTTCTCCGACCCAGAACAGGAGAATACCAAGTAGGACGACAATTAACCCAACCCAGGATGGCACACTTGGTACTTTTAGCCATGTATTCTTTTTCTCCCATATCAGGTAGAGAACAACTAGCGGAACGAAGTAGCAATAGTTATAATCACCTCTGGCCCAATCATGTCCCACAAGCCAGCTATGCGAAGAATAATAAATTATGGACAGCAAGAGCCCATAAATAGCTCCATACCAAACGGCTTGTGACCTTGTCACAGGCATCATCTTCAATTATCGCTCTCCTCAGAAATTATTTGAATCCTGCGGTCCAAATCCAGAAAGAATGAACCAAATGCGCTCAGCGGCATGACCATCCCATTTTGGCGGTACTGAAGCATGCGCCTTCTTCTTAAGGCTCTCTCTATAGGCGTTTACTATGCGCGCCCGCGTTGTTCCAGAGAGCACATTTGTGCCTATCTTAACCGTGATAGGCCGCTCCGTATTGTCCCTGATCGTAACACACGGGATACTTAATGCCGTTGTCTCTTCCTGGAGCCCCCCACTGTCAGTAAAAACAACCTCGGCATCTTTCCAGAGGAAAAGTGATTCTATGAAGCCAAGGGGGGGCAAAAGAATAATCCGTTCAGAAAATTCTATATTGAATTGATCAGCCATCTTCTGCGTCCTCGGGTGAACCGGGAAAATGATAGGGAGGTTCTCGGCAATCTCATTAAGGGCGGAAACAATGCCCTGAAACGTCTCACAATTGTCGACATTTGAAGGCCTATGCAGGGTCATAAAGGCGAATCTCTTTTGTTCTTGCTTCAGAGCATAAACGCCGAACTTCTGAGTATCGACTGTCCCATTGTTCAACTTGTCAACCTGATAAAGCAAGTTATCAATCATCACATTACCGACAAAATGAATACTCTCCTGCGGCTTCCCTTCCCTCAATAGGTTTTCGATCCCGCTTTCTTCGGTAACGAGAAAATCATCGGATATTGCATCCGTAACCATCCTATTGATCTCTTCCGGCATAGTAATGTCAAAGCTTCGAAGCCCGGCTTCAACATGAGCCACCCTGATTTGGAGCTTCTTCGCTGCAATGCTGCACGCCAGAGTGGAGTTTACGTCACCCACAACTATGACCAGGTCCGGTTTCTCCGTCTCGCAGACGGCCTCGAACGCCGTCATGATTTTCGCCGTCTGCACCGCATGCGTACCGGACCCCACATTAAGAAAGTAATCCGGCGCGGGCAATTCCAGGTCATCGAAAAAAGACTGCGACATTGCATAATCGTAATGCTGTCCGGTATGGACGATTTTGCACACGATCTCTTCGTGCTTTGTCGATTCGCGGTATATTGGCGCAATCTTCATGAAATTGGGCCGGGCCCCTGCAATGAGGTACACTTTCATAGTAAACTCCGCTTGGCGTGGAATAGCCCGTATTACGCCCTCGCTATGGTAAAGATGCCTTTCAATTTTTCGATGACCAAGAGAGCAACAAAAAGGGGCAGTAACCTTTGCCGCTTGAATCTTTTCGGCTCTGACAGCAGCCGGTAAAGCCATTCGGCGTTATACCGACACCAGATTTCCGGTGCACGTTTCACCTTTCCTGCAATAGTATCGAGAGTGCCGCCGATACCCTGGCAGACTCGCACGTTCTTCAATGATTCTTTATTGGTGGCAAACCATTTTTCCTGCTTCGGAGATCCAAGAGCGATAAAAAGAACTGTCGCGCCCGAGTCATTGATCTGGCAGATCAAGTCGGCCATACCCTCATCCTTGACGTATCCGTTGGCCCGTCCTACGATCCGAAGCCCGTGAAAACGCTGTTCAAGAACACAGCATGCCCTCGCATTCACTTCCTCACTGGCGCCGTACACGAAAACCCCATGGCCATCGCTCGCCGCCAGACTGCAGATATCAAAGATGAACTCTGACCCGGGGATCCGTGAAAATCTTTTACCATGCAAAACTCTTGCAGCAAGGACCATTCCTATCCCGTCCGGCAGCAGAATATCCGCCTCCCTGTACGCGTCAAAAAGCACAGGATTTGCCGGTACCGAAAAATTCTTCTCCGGGTTGCTGGCAAACACGGCATGGGGCTTCGTACCGTGATCCAGGAACTGCTTCACCTTGTCCCGCGCCTCGTCTCGCGTCAGAGGATCAACCCAGATATTCAGAATCTTTAATCGCCCATTCGCATTCTGCATATGACCTTCCCGATCTGTTCTGCTCCCCTCCTCATCCCTGTACAAATCACTGTAACGAATTCTGTTTCCGCAGGTTCACCCTTTACGGTCAGCGTAAGCACGGAACTGGCCTCCTTAATGCCATACTGCGAAGAATGCCACCCCTGAATCGGATCTGTCCTGCCGCGGAGCAGATCGAATTCTTTTCCACCCATGAATCTCATAAACAGTACACAATCACCATGTTCAATCCTCCACAATCCATCTCCCTCTGGCTTGGCCACAGCATTCGGATGCAGATGCCAATTCAGTTCGAATTCATGGATCCCTCTCCCAGCGAAGCGGTCGCGGACAAGAAAAACCGAATCGTCTGCATGCCAAATCGCCCGCCGGTGGACAACAGGACGATCAAGCCGTACATATCCGTTGTGCTCAGCCTCGATGAGGAAAATTCCGTCCGACTTATCGTTATGAATGACGCGGACTGCGTAAGGCCGGCTCCAAACGAAAGCTGTCTCCTGATAAGCCTGGTCCTTCCCGTCGATCGTAACGGTATTATGCGCGCGAGTACTCTTGAAATGCTGTCGCCATTTTTGCTCTCCGTTGTATAGACAGGTTCCGGCATCCACGAGAAATCCCCGGTCTCCTATCGAAAGCGTCAGCGAAAGGGCGTCCGCATGGCCATGGTTATAGAGAGGCGGCATTCCGAGGGGGCCGTGATCGAAAGCCAGAAGACCTCTCAGTGGCGTTCTGATGACGGTATAACCTGCCTCGGGAAACGTCTTTACGATGCCGTCACCGCAAGCCTCCGGCTGCCGTTTCGGCCTCACGCCAGGTGCCACGGCATGGCCGTCATCGCTGTCCCCGATTGATGGAAGGATTCCGCGTTCATCTCGGAAAAAGCCAAGGAATGTCTCGGCCCGGACGAGTCTTTGCTTCAGCGTGCTGCAATCCACAAGGGCATTCTTCTCGAGGAAATCGGTTGCCAGCCAGATGATATCGAGAACAAACCTGTGGTACGCGAAGGACTGCTCGATAGGACCGCCGTCGTCCAGGATCTGTCGATGCGCTTCCTTTTTGAAGAGCCGAACACCCGATTCCAGCCATTTCCGCCCTTCCTCGCTTTCCTGTAAGACAGCCCCGGCGAACACAAGCCCCAGACATTCACATAGCGTGTGGTTTCCGAGAGATGAATAAAGCGAAAGGTTCCGCGACACCCACCACGCGTGTTCATAGAGGGCCTTAATAATTTCCCGGTGCTCCATGGTTGTCAGATTGTCCAGAATCTTCAGTGCGTAATAAAACACGGGCATACGCAGACCGCACTCCATGGGAGACATATAGTGGGGTCCACGGAGAAAAGGGTTTTGACGTATCCATGTCAGAACAGCAGCCCGGGCAAAGGATTTGACAACACGAAGGTCTTGATGTCGTGGGTTCTGGTGGATATGAATCAAGAGAATAGTCAGATGCTGCAGACGGGCAGGCTCCCAGACCATCCTGATATCTGGCTTTTCCGGGGTGAGCCGGATGTCAGCAAAATACGTTCCCCTCTGTTCCGCTTCGAATTGTTCGATGAGTTCTTTCTTTCCGTTCAATAAATAGGTCATGCCTCCGAGTATGGCCTCGATGACCGTTTCATCTGCTTCCATGACGAAAGAGGGCATCTGGAGATTTGGGGTCCTAGATCCATCCAACAGCGAGGCAGGGATCACCTTATTAAATGTTCCTGCACTGCTCCTCATACGCCGGACCGTGAACGCCTGGTTGATCCGGTAGGATATTTCCTTGAGGGAAGCGTTTTTTATCCTGGCTGTGTAAGATTTAATGTTGCGGTTGGGAAGCATCCCGTGCGATTCCTGCTCTTGATTATTATTGAAGTTGATATCCTGCGCCCTCCTTATGGTGGGTTGAGGAGGGTCCTTTGACCAGTTTGCTGCTCTCACAAATGGATGCTCATGCCCGTTCGCAGGGATTCCATTACTTTAAACGTGACCAGAGACGTGCTGTACAACTCTTCGAAAGGGATTGGCGCTTTTTGGCCCTTGATGACCGAATCCAGAAACGTTCTGACCTCCGACTTCTGCCCCTTGTCTTGGCTCAAGAGCCCTCGTTCCTTCTTTTTACCTCTGGAGTAAATGGCGAGAGTCTTGAAATCATCGATCACCGCTGTGCATCCATGTGCATAAATTTCAACTCGTTCCTTGGGCAACCCCTTGTCCCCGTTGGACAGGTACGAGATCGTGCCGATGGAACCGTTTTCATACGAGAGAGAAATGTTTACAACGTCCTGCAGGTTTCTTGCGTCCTTCATCGCTTGGGCATGAACGTGCACCGGTAGCGACCCGTTCATAAAGGTGAGGAAATCGACGAAATGACACACTTCACCGATGATGCGACCGCCTCCGATCTCGGGATCCTGCATCCAGGAGTCAGCCGGAACGGCACCTGCGTTCACGCGGTATATCATGGCCATCGAGCCGCTGCCGAACTTATCCTTGATCATCATCGCCAATGGCGAGAACCGACGGTTGTATCCCACCATAAGCAAAGGTGAATGGTCAAGCGTGCGTAAGCAGTGGGCAATCTCTGCGAGTTCCGTCTCCCGCGTACAAAGCGGTTTCTCAAGGAAAACATGCTTTCCAGCCCTGAGGGCCTTCAGCACATAATCGGCGTGTGATTCATGGCGGGTGGCGATGAATACCGTGTTGATGTTTTCGGTCTCGAGGATATCCTGTTCGTTGCTTACACAGAACTCGAAGCCGAATCGGTCCCCAACCGACCGGGACCCCGTGCCCGTCACCGTCATGACCCCAACAAGCTTCACCCTGTCATTTTGAGCTATATTGGGCAGCAAATGACTTTGCGCGTAACTGCCGGCTCCAATAAATCCGATAAAAGCACCTTTAGCCTTAAGCACTAACCCGTGATCCCGGTTGATCATGATTCTATTATTTTGGACTGGTCTGTTTACATCGTATTCGATCAGGATGCCGATCACAGGCTCCGCTTTCGACAGCATCATATCGTAGGCTGCCTGGGCGTCGTCAAGCTTGAACACGTGAGTCGTGAGGTAGCTTACGTCCATCTTTCCTGAGGAAAGCAGCTCCTGGAATGCTTCCATGTTACGTTTTTCTGTCCACCGGACGTATGCCGCAGGGTAATCAATACCCTTCACCTCATACTGCGGATCGTAGCGGCCCGGGCCGTAAGAGCAGGACATTCTGACCTGCAGCTCTTTGCGGTAAAAGTAAGGGTCGCGATCAAAACCCGTAGGCACCGCGCCGACGACGACAATCGTACCTCTCTTGCGGGCGATGGCGCCGGCGAAATTTATCGGATCCAAGGTATCTGTCGCTGCCGTTATGATTACCCCGTCGCAGCCGATCCCCTGCGTGAATTGCAATATGAGATCTTCAATACCGTCCGCATTTCTCTGCAGCGCAATATCAACGCAGTGCTTTCCAGCGGTTTCCACCATCGTTGGATCAATATCTATGCCAATGACCCGGATGCCCGAAGCCCTTAAAAGCAGCGATGAAAGCTGGCCCAGGAGGCCAAGACCGATAACGGCGCAGGTTTCACCCAGCCGGAGGTCAGCCTGCCTTACACCCTGCATGGCAATGGCGCCAAGCGTGTTGTATGCCGCCTGTCTCAGATCGGATTCCCTCTGAAGCTTCACGCAGAGGTTTACGGGCACGGATACAAACTCCGCATGTGAAGCCGTCAATCCCCCACACGCAACATGATCCCCGATGGCGAACTCCGTTACACGCTCGCCAATACTGACTATCTCGCCGGAACTCGAATACCCGAGCGGCGAGTAAGCATCGAGCTTCTTCATAACGGCACGATAGGCCTGAGTCAGGCCCTGGCTCTGGATGACATCCATGACCTGCCTGACCTGCTGCGGTCGTGCTTTTGCTTTCTCGATCAGACTGCTCCGTGCGGCCTTAACGGTGCTCGTGTCTGTACCTACACTGATGAGAGAATAGTGGTTTCTGACCAGAACATGGCCTGCCTGCTGGGCAGGCACGGGCACTTCAAGTATCTGCATTTTCCCGTCTTTTAGTGTTTGCGTGAGCTGATGCATATGGCTTCCTTTTAAGGGTTTGATACCCAGCAAAAAGCACCTATGTTCAGGCTGCCGATATTTGTAGAACAGATTCCCGAGTTATCACAAAGTGAACTTACTGTCTCAGGCCATTGACCGGCACCGATACATGGAGAACCTGACTGCAAATGAAAGTTCCAGCCTGCAGCATTGACAAAAAGCGGATCGCCTTTATTGGCAGGGTTCTGTCCATTTAAATCGGAATAATTTCCCCATATTGAGCCGGTAAACCAGTTTGCTGATCCCGTCGCTGTCTGCCCTCCACCTACGCTGAGACTGACTATCCCCGCATTACTGACAATATTATTGCGGATATCGGAACCGACCTGATCCTGAATGCCATACGTCGGAGATCCATAGATGGTATTACCATAGATTTTGGTTTGATCGGCGCTGATGTAAATCTTCGATCCATTGACCACGTTGCCTTCAACGATATTCCCGGATCCGGAGGAAACGGAAAGGCCATAGCTTGTTTGGCCTGAAAGAGTGTTGCTCACTATAGTATGACCACCGGCACCGGCATCCACAGAAATCGCCGCAAAGCCCGAGCTAGCAGTTATCCGATTTCCGCGTACGGTATCCCCGCTTTCTCCGGTGTGTAAAACCAATGCAGAAGTGTTCGGACCTCCGCTTAGGGTAAAGGTATTATCCAAAAATTTTACGCCCGAGGAATTTACAGCATATGTTTGCGCTGACCATCCTCCGCTAAGTGTGCCGGAAAACGAATTGCCGGCAATTACCGCATCATTAGCAGTATCCAAAGAAAGAAGAGAAACTAAATTATTCCCGCTCCCGTTTAATATATTGCCTCCAAACTGTAATCCGGAAATATGACCGGATGCCGCGCCTCCTGCCAGACTTACCAAACCCGACTGATTTATTCCTGCATTCACGATGCTGAGGTTCGTAAATGTCCAGTTGTGATGAGACGTGGTAAGACCTGATGCGACATTTGTGCTGCCATCTATGGCGAATCCTGAAATACCGTAGGATGCAGTGCCGATCGTGCCGCCATTTATCGTAACGTTCGTTATGTAACAGGGCGTGGCAACATCCGGCAGACCGTAAAAACAGACGTGGTCTGACAGGATGATTCCATATGCATCTAGGGGAACCCACGACCAGGGAGACGCATTATATAGGCGTAAACCAATATTATCAATATTGACGTTGCTGATCGTGACATTATTGATTCCACCTGAGCCATTCGCAATCAGTGCAATGCCGCTATAACAATCTGAGATTGTGAGATTATTGACCGTTGTATTCTGGGAAGGGGCAGCCTCGGTATTGCTCCCGGGACCGTTATAATTGTCGGACTGGGATTCTATATGAAACGCCGCCTCAGGTATAGCTGAAGTGCAGTGTTCGATATCGACATTACTTATGTTTGCATTATTCGTATTATACACAACCACCCCCGCATTTCCTACATTCGATGCAGTGATGTTGTCGATCTTCACACCGTCGTACGCGGCAATTGATACTCCTATATAATCCGCCCCGTTGATTACGATATCATGTATGTACATATTAGGTGTTGTCGTCAGCGCAGGCTCGATATACTGGTCATTTGTCGTAATGCCATATACACCGATAGCGTCTTGTGTAACACGAGCCATTCCGCCCGCGCTATATACGGAATCTAGTGTTCCGCCCGTGTCACTTAAACAGGAGCCCTTACTGTCCGTCGTTCTGCCCTGCAAGCCATTGAATGTGAATCCGGCTATTTCTATATTAGGCCCCGGGCCGTTTGTGTTGTGATGATAAAGCCAGACACCTCCGCCGCCAACTTGTCCATGCCATTTGCAATAATTTGCACGCGATAATTGCATAGTGAGAGCTGTCTTTCCTGCTCCACTGCCGATAATGCGCAGACGGTTTATAGGGTTTGTATCGTGATTTACGAAAATTGAGTCCCAATCCCAACCATGGGGACCGCTGTCTGCGCTTTTGGCTGATCCGTAGTATCCTGCGGTGCCCGACACAGCCTGCGCATCGGACAGGCTATACCACGTTCCCGGCGGAATATATAATGTCCCGCAGAACTGCCCTTTCTCATCCGTCTTGGGCGTTGTTGGGCAAAGCATTTGCAACAGCATGCTGAGGTCATGCCAGTCAAGCGTTCCGGACCTGTCATAATCGCCAGCAATAATGCTATGAATTTTGCCGTCACCCACTGTGTCAAATATTCGGTACGTGAACAACAATGGATTCGCTGATACGGCTATAGCCCTAACATGGGCCTCAGTATATCCGGTTTCAAGGATGGGAGGACTGGCATTTGTGTTCTGGTCGTTTGACACGTTCTGCCTTTCAGCTTGGCTGATACCACCGCCACCCGTACTACCTCCGCAGCCGGATGACAATATTGCAACCAGTATAAAATGCAAGAGTAAATTTAGCTGCCATCGTCTCATGCTCGCCCTCCAGTGCTGCTGATAAAACGGACGGACTTTGATCTGACTCCCACTTGAGGTTGTCCGCCTAGCGGCCACAATGGTTGGTCACTTCCGTTTTTTCTTTATCCAACTTTAGATAGGACGAAGCGAAGCTTGCCTCGCATAGTCGTTTCAATCGAACGACGTAAGCGAGTTCAATGTTGGCCCGTTAGGACCAATTGCTTTCGGTCCTTGTTGAGAAGCTGATTCTCATTGTAATTGGAATAGTTTCATCCCTTCACTACTCGAAAGAAAATTTCGAACCTGTCCTGATAGACCGAACACTCATTGACGTTGATCATGGCTTTGAAAGTGAATCTCCCCCAGCAGGAGCTGGGGGCATTTTTTATGTTACATGCAAAACTTAGCATGAGCCCCGCGGGCTGCCGCTCCATCACCAGACAGGAGTCTAGTGTTTTATGCGGCTCAATAAGATTCATTTCAGAGTCAGTTGTTCCATGAGAAATACCCTTTTTTGTTGAACTAAACATTTTTAAACCAGTAGTTATGCCACAATGCCAAGTTCAGCAAATTCCATAATTTGAAACTGTTGAACCTTTTATTTCGCTCATGACTATTGAATATATTCTCAATATACGAAACGTTGAAAAGCTCTTTTATGAGGTTGCTGTCAAAGATGACGTCTCTGGCAAACTTTACTATTCTCGGCGTCACCATATTGGTTGCTGAACCGCAGAAACCCCATTTATTCCGGTATATAATTTCATGCGGCAGAATCCCCTCAGCCGCTTTCTTCAATATATATTTAAACGTACCATTTCTCTGCTTCATGGCTAGAGGAATGGTAAGAGCGAACTCCACAAGATCCTCATCCAGGAACGGGACTCGGGTCTCGATTGCATGGGCCATGCTCATCTTATCCACCCGCATAAGCAACAACTCAGGAAGTCGATTCTTAAGCTCGATCTGGATGATCGAGGAAATAGAATCCGAGGAGAATCCCCCTGTCTTCAGTTGCTTTATATATGCACTGGAGAAGGTCTTGTCCCCGCAGGATTTAAGCAAAAGCCTTTTTTCCTCATCCCAAAAGGCGATCGCATTACCCGTGAAAAGTGGCTCATTGCAGCTTGCTCGACGGAACATGTCTGCTGCATAAGGAGTTAGCATATTCCGGGCTGTCCTATAGAAGCAGGATCTCAATACTGCCGGTGTCTCAAGGAAGTATTGATAGAAATACCGGTTCACCCGGTCGAATTTATGATACATGCCATAACCGGCAAATATTTCATCACTGCCTTCCCCAATCTGGATTACCGGAGTTCCTGCGTCACGGGCCAGCTTTGACAGGTAGTAAAGTGGTACACACACGGGATCGGCAAGCGGCTCGTCCTGATAGTAGGGCAACTTCGGCAGAAAGGATATAAAGTCCATGTCGTTGATAAAGAGCTCATGGTGATCGGCTTTGAAATGTTGGGCTGTTCTATGCGCCGCGACGAATTCATTCGATGGATCGCCTTCAATGCCGACCGTGAACGCCTGAACAGGCCTATCCATGATCTCAGCCATTAGGGCAACATTGAGTGAGGAGTCAAGCCCTCCGCTGAGGAAAACACCGAAGGGAACATCGGAAACCATGCGGCGTGCGACAGCCTGCCTCAACAGCCTTCTCGTCTCCTCTATACAATCCTTCTCTGTGATATTGAAATTGTCCGGCCCAAACTTCGAGGGATCCCAATACCGCACTCTTCTTGCATTGCCATTCTTTTCGAACTTCAGGTAAGTTCCCGCTTCCAGTTTCTGCACCCCGTGGAAGATGGTTCCCGGCGCTGGAGTATTCGCAAAGGTCAGGTAATGGAAAAGGCCCTGTTGATCAATCTTTTTCCCGAAATCCGGGAGCGCCAGGATGGCCTTAATCTCTGAGGCAAAAGCGACGATGCCGTTATCATTGCTGTAGTACAGAGGTTTGATGCCGAGACGGTCGCGCACCAGGGTCAACGAGTGGTCTTGTCTATCATAAAGCGCAAATGCGAACATGCCCCTGAAACATCTTAGCGCACCTTCGAGGCCCCATTCGTGGACCGCATGAAGGATGACCTCCGTATCGGTCTTTGATCGGAATGAATATTTTCCGGTCTTCTCCAGCTCCTCGCGAAGAGACTGAAAATTGAAGATTTCACCGTTGAACGTTACCCATAGACGACCATCGGCCGTACTCATGGGCTGTCGTCCAAGGGGGGAAAGATCGATTATTGACAGCCGTCGATGACCGAGACCCGCATAGAATCCACCTTCATTCGTTACATAAGTGCCCGCATCATCCGGTCCCCGATGCTGCATTGTATCGCGCATCGCGGAGAGTTCAGCGGCAGAGAGCGACCAACCTGGCCTCGTGGAAAACACCCCGACTATGCCACACATGGCGAAGCTCCAACGGTGAACGACGTCTTATCAGGTTCCTTCTGCATATAATCAAGAATGGACTTATTGGCTTTTATAAACATAACCCCTGGATAATTTAAGCTATCGCCTGCAGAATCATGAACGATAAGAATTGATAACCGTCTCATAATGAAGGTGTTTACCTCTATCGAGCCGCTTGGAACGCAGGGCAGACGGTTCCTTTCCACTACATTGCATTGTGCGTGACCCACTCATAATAGCGAAGGTCTATGACTGACTTCCAGACCGCCCCACTCCACCGCTAGTAAGTCGCTGCCATACGTCCAGTGGACAAGAGGAAATCAGCTTTCTGAATGACCTGTAGATCTGTGGGTCGTCGGCAATTATGACCTTGCCCGTACCAAATGGTCGAGCACCCGCCGAAGAAGAGAGCTAAGAACCACAGGATGAATAATAAGACACTCCCAGTCATCAGACCGCTCCTCGTGTAATTCCAGCACTCAATTAGGTTTAGTCTGACCGTATCGCCCCGGTGAATCGATCTTAAAATGTCGTCCGGAAGCACTTCAGCAGAGCGGAATTATCGTAAGATGATTCCGCGACCACAGTGACCTTGCTTGACATATCTAGCCTCCAGCCATTGCCGTTATCTCGTTCACCGCAGAGTGCTGCGAAGATTCGCTGTCAGCCGTTGGTTCGAGTCCATCAACCCCTCGCAGCGCCAGACCCACAAAGCCCCAAACAAATATCTGGTAACCCGGGTAGGCACCGGGGACCAGACCCAATGCATCAATCATCCACATGCCTACAAGCATGACCGCCATCGTGTTCAGCGGTGACGGCACACGTCCGCACTTGACCACAACGCGGATTGCCATGGCCCCCAGAAGCATCAGGTAGAGCATCAACCCAAAGATGCCGGTTCCGAGAAGAGCACGAATAAAATCATTGTGGGCTCCCGTATGAGAGGACCCATCGCCAACAAGTTGAAGAGCAATTGGCGCTTCAGCGAAGTTTTTCATCAAAAATTTCCATCCTCCAATCCGCCCCTGGAACATCCTGTCAGTTTTTTCCTTTCCCTGCATTGCATTGATTTCCTTGGAGTAGACTGTATCCAGGGTTGAAAACTGACTTTTCATGAGCAATGCCGCGGCTAGGATCAGTAATACTATCAAACCCAGTCGCATGAACTTTCGCTGGAATGCATTCCAGATAAGGAGCCATTCGGCAATGATAAGATAGCCTGCTTTGGAATAGATCCTGTAAACCGTAAACACCGAGACGGCCGTCAATACCAGCAGAAAGCTTCTCGATAGAAAACGAATACCCGACAGGAAGTAGAACCAATAAAGCGCCACCGCTGCTAACGTCTGGAAGCAGTAGAAGCGAAGAGTGTAGGCGTCGTGGTAGAAACCGATGTTCCTGACCAGCCCCCCGATTGTAGCCTCGGAACGTATCACACCTCCAAGGATATTCTGGTAAACCGACATGCCCAGCGGCGTTAGGCCAGCAGCAATGTGGGCGACCAACAAAGCGTGGAAATCTTTTTTCGTTTTGAAAAATTCCTGAAAAAGAAAAAACCCTATGAATCCGTTAAATGCCCGGAAGAAATAATCCGTCGCCAATAATAAGTCATTGCCTACCGTCATTATCACGGCTACGCCGAAAAGCTGAAAATAAATATAAAAGACCCAGAGCGTTGACAAAGGGGCTCGATGGAAGCCATGTTCCTGAGACATGATCATTTTGAAAAAAATCAGTGTAGGCAGCAGGACACCAAAGAGCTCCGGTGGCCTGATGCCGGCAATACCATATTTGTAATCGTAAAAGCAATCAATGACGGGCCTGATCAGGACTGCGACCAGAATCGCCTTCTTTGTATCCAGGAGCAAGGTAACGACAAAAACAAAAATTAAGAAATAGGGTAAGACTATCATCTGGAATTTATCTTCTTTTTATGCATTTTTCTAATATACTGCAGAGGTTTTCCTCAAAATGCCCCAGCGTATATTGGGACAGATATCGTTCCCTGCCGGCTTTCCCCATTCGTTCTCGCAAACCCCGATCAGTTAGCAGCAATGCCAGTCGATCAGCCACTATCAGCGGATTCAGGCGGGGAACAAGAAAACCGGTCACACTATCCTGAATCATATCCGGGATTGCACCTTCATACGTGGCAAGCACCGGCAGACCATGGCCCATTGCTTCCAGAACTACGAGCGGATAGGCATCGTTATAGGTCGGAAAGGCCATGATATCTGCCTCTGCAAAGGTTCGCCACTTGTCATCGCCGTATCGAGGACCACAGAATTCTGTCAGCTCCTGCAACTGATTCTCGTGCAAGATTTTGCCGAACTCAGTTTCCACCGCCTTTGACTCCCAGGCACCGGCAAAAGAAGCGCGAAACGGGACGCCCCGCTGCTTCAATAATTTAAGCGCCTCCAGCAGGATAAAAATCCCTTTGTTCACGAACAGATTGGAGAAGAAGAGGATGCGCGGCACCCCATCCCTGTGTACGGTGTCGGTTTCCCGTCCTTTTAACGGATCTACTATGCCGTTGGCCAGAAAATGGCACTGCTTGCGTTTCACCACCTGGGAAGCGTCCTCGTAGAGCGATGGTGAGAGCAGTACTACCTGGGCTCCTTGAAATGCCCATGTATAGAGAGCCTTTTTCAGCGGGCCTGTCATTGCCTGGGCAATCCCCTTTCCATGCAAGTGGTAAAGGCGACGGGCTCCACAAAGCTTCATGATCGCCACATAGAGCAGGTCCCGATAGAAAGCTCTGCCATTTGGAGTCAAAGTGAAATAAACGAGTTCCGGCCGGCGCACAAGGCAGTGCCGGGCAAGATCCCTCACTTGGGAAACGATCAGGAGAAGCTTAGCTGGCCGCAGTTTGCCAATATCTTCGATCGATGAGGCGCTCTTCAGTGGCAACACTTCGAGTTGGAAATGTTCCCTCAGCAAATGTGAATTCACTACCTGCTCACCCATGATTGTTACGCCATTCACAGGCGGGGGGAGATGGGCCATGCAAAGTATCAACGGTTTCCCGTAACTTGCAATTTTCGCCATGGTCGTTCAGCCCGCCTGCCTGCTCGAGGCGGTGCAAAATCCCCGTTCGGCATGAATTGCCGCCAGGAAAGCGTTCATGCTCCGCTCCACGGAGAACTCCCGAGCAATTTCGAGGGAAGCGGCAGCCATGCGCAGCAATTCTGTGCGCGGAAGGGCGAGAATCCGCTCTAATGTCCGGAACAGTACAACTACGGAGTTGGACGGCACCACGCAGCCGTTACCACGGACTGCCTCCGGATAGTTCCCCACGCCATCCGACACGACAAGAACGTTTCCGGTGAAAAGTCCCTCGACAACGGCCAGCGGATTGTTGTCGTGGAGCGACGGCAGAACGAAGAGGTGACTCTCCTGGAAATGACGGGCATAGGTTTCCTGTTCACAGAACCCCGTCATTTCGATACCGTATGCCTGATAAGCTGAAATATCGAGCGGTCCGGTTCCCATCACCCTGAGGAGACAGGTCTTGCGCAACTCCGGATGATTCTTCAGCAGTAGGGCGTACGCCTCCAGCAGCAGCAGAATCCCTTTTCGCTCGATGAGCGATCCGCTGAACGTCAGGATGAGCCGCTCATTGGCAAACTTTTTCGACAGCTCTTCTGTCGTAAGTCGGAAACGCCCTTCTTCAATCGTATTGGGGGCATAGTGGAAGGATGCACGCGGCAGATAGTGCCTGATGTATTCCTCCGACAAGCATCCCGGTACGATGAAGCTTTGTGCTCTTCGATAGATTGCCTGGCGGAGCTGACCCTTGAGGAATGAGACCTTCCCCTCTGTAGCCGGGGTTGCCTCGCTCCAGATGGCATAGCGGATCGTACGTTTCAAGGCATACAGAAACGCGGCAATGCCGCCGCTGTCGGGGGCGCAGATGATCATGTCCGGTCTAATCCGCTCCAGGTCTTTCATGAGGGAAAACGGCAGTTCCAGATTCCGCTCGTAGCCAGCCCCGATACTGATGCAGCGGGCCTCAACTTCGGCAAAATCGCGGTCGGCAAAGGCGCTCCATCGGCGACGCGCCTCTGGCTTGCCATAATATACTAGTGTAAGGTCTACCCCCGGATCCCGGGCAATGGCATTGAAGAGCGGCACTCGGTAGGGGGTGAGATATTTCTGAAGGATGACCACTTTCTTCACACGATTCTCCCTGATTCATTCCATACGATCTGGCGGTCGGCTCGCCCGGCTAAAAGGACCGCCTGCCAACATCTCCACCTGTTCATCGCTTAACATGGAATAAAGGTAGATCCCCAGCCCTTTTCCCCACCGTTCTCGAACATATTCCACCGAGCTTCGCAGCTGATCTGCCGGCTTCGGCTGCGGCAAGCCGCTCTTCCAGTCATGATTGGAAATCAACAGCACCAGCTTATGGGGGTCGCGAAACTGAGCCATTGCCAAATGATGACGCTCCACGTCAGGCGGATCGGCATACTCCATATCGAACACAACGTCCACGAGTCCGGAATTGGCCCAGCGCGCCTCCTGGCGCCCTTCCTGGTTCGGGTACGATTGAGGATTGCCGTCTACACTGAGGATACAACCGGGACGCAGCTCTCTGACGCGTTGACTTATTTCCCGCACAACCGCCTCTACCGCAGTGTCCTGCCATTCCTGAAGATGAGGTTCCAGAGTTCCGTCCGCATTGGGGTGGGCGACATCGTGAACCAGGTCACGGTCGTATCGTACCCGATAGTCGGTTACGCACGATGTACAACGGCAGGTCCCCATTGTTCTGATGTAATCGAGATTGATGCCGTCAACCGGATAGCGTTTCGCCACATCAGTGATCAACCCGATGACGAAGCGTTGGAAGGCCGACCGGTGCAGATCAAAGGCATCGGCCGGCGTCGCCGCACTGAAAAACTCGCCATGTTCGCGGCTGAACTCCTTCTCCCTGAGGGTCACCGTCAACCAGGGGTGGACTTGGATGCCGTTTTCGTGGGCGATGCTGATCAGCCGCGCCAGGGGATCCCTGCCGGCAAACTGCTGGTTCCGAGCCGCTGCTATAAGGCTTGTCGGGTAGCGGGCGCCATTGCCATGCCAGACGCAGGGGATGTAGACATTAAAGCCGGCCTTCTTGATTCTCTGGATGATCTCCCGGGCCCCTTTCTCGGTCTGCCAGCCGATTCCCTCGTCGAAGATGGCCCGCCACTCCGATAACGAGCCATCCTTGTGCACCGGTAATTCGCGCCGGACCGGTTTTTGGTGCTCATAGAGAGCACGAATTTCTTGATCGGTAAGGGTTCGTCGGACGAACGCCAGTTCAGCGAAATCAACATCGGCCCAGCGCCCGTTTGCGAGCGGAGTTCCCTGGTCTGAGCCGAGATAGAGCTCCTTTCCAGGTCGATATCCCCCGGTATAGCGCGTATCCTGCGCCGCTAGTATCCCATTCACATAGAGTCGAATATATCCGGGGGTTCCGCTCTTCCAGACAGCGGTTAAATGAGTCCACTCCCCTTTTTCATACCGGATCTTCCTGGCCATGTTGGAGTAATCCTGATTATTGCCGATTAGATAGGTAAGCCCGGCCCCGTTCGGCTCCCACCAGCCTCGGGAAAAGGTAAAATAGCCCATTTTACCGTCCTGCCAAGGGAAAGAAAGAAAAGTGTGTGATGCCTTGTCGCTCTCATCCCAGTGTGGACGGACCCAGAACGATACACACCCTGCTGCAGGGTCGATGAACCGAGCGGTATCGAGCGTCAGGAATTCTCCCTTGTTCAACCGGAGGACCGTCCCAAAAAAGCCGTCGGCAACTATGCTGCCGGGCTGTTTACGGATGGTTCCGACTATATTTTCGGGCAACTCCCCTTTCGGCAAGACCTGCATTGCGCCAGTGCCGGCGGGCAAGTCCCACGCGCCAGCCCACGCAGGGCCGCAGAAGGCTAGCAAAATCACGAGCAGTGGCAGCAAGCCGCCATATCCCAGCGCATAACTCACTGAACGAGAGACTCTCATGTTGATCTAGGTCTCCTGCTCGGTACGGTTGAGTGCACTGCGACTAAGCACCATCTTCAATTCCCTGGCCAACATCCTCCAGTCCAGAGCCTGTTCCGCCGACTTTCGGGCATTATCTCCCAGTCGGTGGCACAATGCCCGGTCGTCATAGAGTCTTACGATCTGCTTCTCCATTTCTTCCCACGACTCCGCCACCAGTCCGCAGTCCCAGGCAGTCAGGAACTTACGCGTATGCCCCAGATTCGTCGACAGAATCGGAATTCCGGCAGCCGCATACGTGGCGAGTTTGCTTATTGAGACCCTACTCCACCAATCACTGACGGGATAGGGGATGATCCCTGCATCCGCGCGGTTAGACAATATCTCCATATATTCCCGATAAGTGAGCCCGGTGAGCACTTTCAGCCAGGACCGGTTCGGCAGGTCCAGTGTCCCGTCCAGCCGTCCACAGCAGAGCAGCTCGACAGGGCGGATCGCATTTACCTTTTCGATACAGGAAAATAGTTCCCGAGCTCCTCTGTCGACCGAAAGGACGCCCCCGTAACAGATTGCGAAACCTGCGTGGTGCGGCCTCCGCGCAACAGGTCGGACCTCGGCGACGTTCAACCCCATCGGAATGACGTGGAATGCCTGAATATCGAGTTGATGTTGCGTTTGCAGGTACTCTCCCATTTCAGGGGCATTCGTGATGACATGTTCCGCCGAGCGGAGCAACGCCTTTTCCTGGATGCGCCGCAAAAACAGCATGACCCTCTTTTTCACTCCGCTGCCTACGAACATATCGATCATCATAAGGGGTGGGTCGATGAAATCAACGACGACTCGCACCATCCCGGTCGCTTTCATTGCTCGTAGCAGCAAAACTGTAACTGCCGAAGTAACGAAGGCACTGGTCCTCAACAAGGGATAGGCAATGACCAACGTCGTCTGCCGCTTCCCGAAACAGGCCCGCATTAGCTCACTCATCAAGAAACAAACGATCGTACTGCTGCTCGTTATTAGTTCGTCTCCTTTTTTTTCGCGTAGGCAGGAGTCAGCCAGAGAATACCAGGCCGTCCGAAACGATGCGTCTCCATCCTGGAACAGCTTCCCGTACAGACCTTTATATCTCTCGCACCACGGCCCCAGACCCGATGTTTCATTCGGGTAAAATTCGGTTATGAAGGTGAGCCGTTTCATGGGGATTTTTCATTCCTCCCTGTTTAGTTACGAGTCTGTGCAACGAGTTGATGATCATGTCGTTCTTTACCCGGCAATCGAAGCGCTCGTCATACCGCGCTGCATTCAGGGCAAGAGTAGTGCGCAGTTGCTTATCCCGATACAGTAGGAGGATTTTCTCCGCCAGGTCGCGGGCATCACCCGCGCGAAACAGCAGGCCGCTGACACCGTGCTCGATGATGCGCCTGATACCCGCGATATTTGAGGCAACCACCGGTCGCCCCAGTGAAAAGTACTCCAGAACCTTTATCGGATAGGTCTGGGCCAGGTCAGGCACGTCTTTAAACGGCACTACGCAGACCGTAGTGCCCCTTATGATCTCAAAAAGTTTATCATGCTCGACATAATCGATGAACCTGACCCGTGTTAAGCCCTGCAATTTTGTGACCTGTACCCTAACATGTGGCGGAATTTGGCCGATAATAGTCAGCACAAGGCCGGGAATCACGTCTTTCAGAAGGGTGAATGCATCAGCCAGCGTATCCAGCCCCATTTGCAGCGTATAACTGCTCCGCATGCACAGTATTGAAAAATCATTGTGGGGATAATTATCGACGGCCAGTTGAAGAGAGTTGTTCTCCTGAGAGATTGCATTGAAACAGAGAAGCATCTTCTCGTCCGGAATACCGAAATAGTGAAGTTCAAAATCAGGAATAATTGAGACAATGAACCCGTCTGCTGAACGGTAAGCGTATTTCATGACGCTGCGGATCAGTCGCAAATGCAAAAAGTGCATTATCCCTCGGCCTCGCTCAACACGTATCGGGATATCCCACACATCCACAACCCAACGGCACCGGGTCAGCAGCCTGGCAAAAAGCCCGCATACCCCCAGGAAGGAAGGCCCGCTAATCACAATATCAACGCGGCCATTCTTTCTTTTCCTTAAAAAAAACAAAACGGCATGGACTATGTACGACGTGTTTCCAGGCCGCGGGGAATTTAGCACAGCGGTCCCTGTCGGGACTGCGCTGGAATAGTCAGCTCCATATGGAGCCAGTATGGTAAGGTTTGTCTTACGGCTCAGGAAGTAGGCGCGCTGATAATAGTTCATGTTCGCATCGCCGGGTTTCGGTCGTGCGGGACAGACAAATACTACGTTCAGCCCGTTTTGCGACGTTCCCTCCCCGGAGACGTCGCCGGATGAGCATATATTTTCGCATATTTTGATCAACCTATCCACGATACACTGGTTTTTTAATTTACCATCGAATTTCTCGTTGTATACTTTAGCGTTCGTAGAAATATACTTTCTTAACTTTTCGTTATGTATCAATGTTTCGATTTTTTCTGCAAGCTCAATATGATTTCCTGGCGTGAACAATAACCCGTTGTAGCCATCATCAATCATTTCAGATATTCCTTTGATACGAGCAGCTACCAGGATTTTCCCCTGGGTAAGATATTCCATTACCTTCGCTGGATATGTCTGAGCTAAATCCTCAACATCTCTCCAAGGAATAACGCAACAATCGACTTCATTAATCAACTTCATGAGTTCGGGATGTTTCATAAATCCGGTGAAAGTAACACGCGTCGATGCCCTTAATGTAGTTATCGATTTTTCGACGTCCTCATCTATAGTTCCTACTATCCATAATCTTATATTGGGAATTTTTTTTTCCAGAATGCTGAAGGCATCGCCAAGTACATCAAGACCCATATTTCTGTTATGATTGCTCCTCATACACAACAACCGGAATGGCAAATTCTCATTTTTGGGCTGATAATCAGGAGGATTTTCAGGCACACATATTGTAGTTTGCCACTGCAGTATCTTTTCTTGTGGGACTCGAAAATATCTGAACCCCATATCCGGCCTGATGCCCACAATAAAGAGATCGGCCGAACGATAAAGATGGCGGAAAAGCGCCTTGGTCAGCTGGTTTTTCAGCAGCTTGAAGGGCTTGGTGCCGAGATAGCGTAAAGGGATGTCCCAGACGTCAACCACCCAAGGCAGCGCAAATGCCACCTTGGCCACGAAACCGACTAGGCCGATTACAGACGGCTCGGTAATTACCACCACAGCTGGCCGCCGATTTTTTTTCATGCTCAACCAGCGGATAGCTTCAATTATCACCCCCATTTTGCCGGGGAAACAGCTATTGACCACGACTGTTCCGATATCGGCATGCTCAGAGAAATCTGCCCCTTTTGGACAAATAACGATCAGCTCCGTAATCCGGCTCAGAAAATGAACCCGCATAATGTGTTCGAAATTTTTCCCTTCACGTCCTAGGGAGCTTGTGATGAATATGACTCTGGGTGGATTTTTCATATTCCGTTCTACGTTTCTTTTTACGGCCATTTATAAATTATATTTTCCTGATCGCTGCATTTTTCGCCTATTTTGAGCGCACCCCTGCCGTGAGGATTGGTTTATGATCGGCGGTCCGTTTTCTTCCATCGCGTCGTATGAATTCTGCCGATCAGCAGACTGGCCATATGCGGATGTTATACGCAAGCGCGCTCCGGCAAATCTTCGCATCGAAAATGCGCCTTCTTTTTCGATAAGTTGAGAGAGAAAATATAGACTCTAACCAGTAATTTGAACTGTTCATTATGGCCATTTACTAAAGGTAGCAATTTAAAGTGCTTTCTCTTCCAGAGCATTGCCTGTGAGTCTTCAATTTTCAGCAACTCATTCTCCTTGTAGACGTTTATGTCGTAATCTTATCCAGTATGGGCATGTGGGGGAAAACCTCTCTTTTTACGAATATTGGAACTATCAGTCCTGCCGATAAAAGTAAAAGAGCAATCCATATGAAATTTTCACCATCCAATGTAGTAAATTTGAGCAAAATCGCTTTTACTAAACCCATGCTTATAGTGTTCATAAGATATATCGGAAAAGAAAATAATCCCAGTGTGTTCAATATCCTGAATGATGACGTAACCGGGAGCCTTACGAAAGCATGAATGGCAGGAATCGCGATTAGACCAAGCCAGGTTGCATCTCTATCAGGATGCAAAATGAAAAGACCGACCGCAAAAACACCCAGCCATAACCAGCGAAACTCATCGATGGCAAAGATATATCGTGTCCACGATGATACGATTACCCCTCCTAGAACAAAATACAATAGATGATAAAAAACCTCATGCATTGCAAAAATATGGGGTACCGGCACAAAATGTATGATGAATGCCAATAAAAAGATGATCCATAGTTTGCGGGCTGTCACCAGCATAAGGAGAGGAACCAAAGCATTTAACAGAAACAGAGCGTAAATGTACCAAAGGAATGAAGCAGCGCTGCTATCCGTTGGAACATAAAAGACCTTGAGTATTTCACAAAACGATTTAGGCGGATTATCGACATAGAAAAAATGCATTGCCAAGACTTTTCCTATTGCTACTATTATAGAAAACAAAAAAAATGCGGGCATCAGTCGCATAAACTTTTTTCTGATAAAGCTTAAATAATCTTTCACGGAAGAGATGTCTGGACAGGTCAGAAAGAATACAACTCCGCTCAGGAACATGAAAAATGACATATGGAAGCTATATATATATTCTCTAAGCGTCTGATACCATGCAGCCTCGGCAGGAATTCCGACGGCGACAATATGCCCGGTAACAACGAGGAATATGGCTATCCCTTTTCCTCTATCTATATCCTCAAGCCTCTTTTTCCCCATCAACAATACATTATAACGAATATGGAAATTTGCTAACAACCCGACCAGCCTATACTTGTCGAACATTTCATTCCATCCTCTTTAATCCGATGGCAGGTTCAGGCTGTAATTTCGACAACCTTTTTTCTATTGAGTTGTGACCTGTATACTAAAAATAAAACGAGCGCACTCTGGAACAGGTAGGCAATGAGCCGAGCAGCGACGAGACCAGCAGCCCCCCGATCAATTAGCAGCTCAGTCATTATAATAAAGAGGAGGGCCCAGCAAAGATTCAGGAAAAAAGCAATCCAGAGACGCCCCTCAGCATTCAGCGACTGACTGACTGGGGACACTATCGCCACAAGTCCTGCGGTTACAATGGAGATAACCAGCACCGGCCAAGCAGGAGCAAAGCCGGCTCCATAGAGTGACAGCAGCCAGGGACTCGCAATTGATATAACCAGAACCAGTGGCACAACCACAAAGGCATTAGCCAACACCGTTATTTTCAGTATCCGGCGTGAACGGGCGTTGTCGCCGGCCCCTACCGACTCCGCCAGCATCGGTAAGACTACCTGCCCCAGAAGGCCGGGGAGGAACATAACTAGGCCGAACCACTGGTTGGTGGCATTGAAGATCCCCATCTGGGCATAACCGCCGGGTTTATTTACGAGTATAGCACTGCAAACCCATCCAACCGGCCCGAACAGTGTACTTGCCAGAACCGCAGGCAGGCTGAAGCTTTTGAGAACCGCCAGCTCCCGCCAGACGCCTGTAAAACTGAAAGGCACACCAGCCTTGGCTGCTTCTCGTCTCACCGCCAGATGGGTAACCAGCCAGCCAAACGCGCCGCTCGCTACCAGTGACCAAACCGCTCCGTACAGACCACCGAGGAGAACACCGCATACCATGAAGATAAAAGTTGCGATGCCCGACTGCAGATTAACCCATGCAATGGTCCTGAACGCATGGAATCCGGCGAGTGAGCCTGTCTGTGCACCATTCAGTGAGATCAGGAAGAAATACAACGCGCTTATCCGCAACAGACTGCTAAGATGTGGGGCAGCCAGGGTTTGTGATGCCACCCATGGGGCGAAAATAGCCAGGCATACGGCCAACAACATGCTTGAAGCAAATGACACGATGCCGGACAGGGCCATTATTCGGCCGGCCCGCTCTGAGTCTTTTTCGCGGTTTTCGGCAATGTGCTTGGTGGCCGTTAGGCCGAGGCCGTAGGCAATAATGGCACTCAGGCTCACTACAGTGCCCTGAATAATACCGAATTCTCCAAAACCTTCCTTGCCCAGACGTCGTGCCAACAGAATAGCAGCAAGAAGCGAGAGTCCGCGGGCCGAAAGTGTGCCGACCAAACTCCAGAAAGTCCCGCTGGCTAGACGGTAACCGAGGGGAGATACCCGGACACGGGCCACAAACAGGGCAACGAATGGCGGCATATAACGAATAAACAGCGTCTTCACTTTGTTATCTTCTCCGTTCTCCGCCTAGGCGTATCGAGAGAAATTCGCCGCAGGTCGCGTGAGGCCCGTTTCGCCGAATAGGAATTGAAGCTTGTCGTGCGCCATAATCTCATAAGCAAAAAACCAGCATATTTTCACCGATTCTGAAAGCATCCAGTAAATCCGCTGTTTGACCTGGAACAGTTTACCATCAGGTGTTTCCACTCGTGCCGGAATACAGGCAATGGCATATTTTGCATCACCGAAAACCCTTTGGGCTATTAGCCTGATTCGTCGCATATGATACTCAGAACTAACGAAGACAGCAGATTTCAAACCATAGTCATCCATGAGTCTCTTTGCAGCCAATATCTCGACATGGGTATCTTCAAAGTACGGTTTATAGGAGAGTCTTTTCCTCCGGTCATAAAACAGCGCAATCTCTTCGTCGGTGATTCCTTTGATATCTGAGAGTTGCTTTGCGGTGACAGGGAATACCTTCATGTAGGCCGGGACGATCAAATACCGAGCCCTGCATTCGACGGCAACCTGGCAGGCTTTCCGCCGGCGCGCAACAAATTCTGGACCAACTAAGAGAATCACGGCATCCGCAGGACGGGGCGAATCGGAATAGGCTAGATACCCCGGCAGGAGCAGAAGAATGACCAGCGCCAGCAGGAGGAGGATCGACAGAAGATAGCGTATAACTTTTTTTTCTCTCACTTGATCGATCGCCGATCCTGTAGCTTTTTTACGATTCCATCAAGCAGGTCATGCAACACGGACAAACCGTAAATATCTCTATTCAGAGAAATGACCAAACGGGCGCATGATATGCTCTTGTTTCGTTACGATATAATGAATACTTGCTGTCAGCGTAAACTATAGCCACAGGTCACGTAGGGCACTCGTATATCCAGTTGAAAACCGGTTGTACCGAAATAGCAAGAATTCCCTGCCTACCGGTATGACTCTGAGCATCCGCTGACGGGGCAGATTGGCCCTGAACAGCATGTGCCGGATCTTATGCCTGATCAAATGCACAAGTGTATCATTCCCGCCGACCCTGGCTATGATATGCCGATAGGCGACATCATATTTCTCCGCCCAAACGTTGAACACGTCAAACCCGAAACGCCTTGCACCGTCTGCTAATACCCGGAATGTCTTTTCTCTTGCTCCCACTTGATTGTGTTGATGTTGCCGGTAAAGCAGCAAAGGATCTTCAATCAGGCCCACACGCGCGACAGCGGAGACAATCAGGGCTAGCCACTCGTCATGGAGCCAGGAATCCGGAAAAGGGAGCAGCAAGTCGAGGTATCTCCTAGAAAACGCCATCGTCGCCCCGGTAACGACATTGTTCTTGAGGATGACCCTGAAACCGTCGCCACGGCGAACCCTGCGCTGCAAATCGCCGGTAAACCGCACTTGCTGCCAAAGCCTGAAATCCAGAGGCCGCTTCTTCGCATCAACTACTTCTGCATCGCTGAAAACCAGCCCCAATGGCGGATTCCAAACGAATTCCTTTTCGATAGATGCGAGCTTATGGCAAAGCCAGACATCATCCTGGTCCGAACATACGATAATATCGCCGGAACAGTTCATAAACGCCTTTTCAAAGTTCTTGGTGATCCCCAGGTTCTCCTCATTAATGATCAGCTTCACGGGGAAACCGGCTGCTTTCGCAAATTCACGAACTAATTGGACGGAACCATCCTCGGAACCATCGTCCACGACAACCAGTTCGTCGGGCCGGCGACCCTGCCGGGCAATGCTTTCAAGCTGCTCGCCGAGGAACGCCTCGCCATTATAACTACACAGGGCAACGCTGATCTTTAATGGCTGCGCCACATACCCCCCTCTGAATCAGCCAAACCTTTCCTCAACCGGCCTTTTTGCAAGATTGCCGTGCGCAAGACAGCCCGCAGCACCAACCATAACGGAAGAAAGAGTGTGTCAGATATAAGCCTAGCAGGGAAACGCTCATTCGAAATGCTTTACGCCCTGTAACAGAGTCCGTTATTTCCGCTGACCAGATTGCGCGAATCAACGATCGGAATGCCGAATGAGAGCAGATCCAGTGATCGGTATTCGTCATGCGCCGTTGCAATCAGCAACAGGTCGTAATCACCCGTAATAGGCATGGAACGGCGCCCGGCGAATCTGGCATGTTCACGCGTTTTGTGTATAACAGGAATGAAGGGATCATGGTAATCGACAATGGCACCCACCTCTTCCAGCTTTTCCATAAGTCGATACGAGGGTGATTCCCGGTCGTCGTCCACGTTGGACTTGTAGGCCAAGCCGAGGATCATGATACGAGAGCCCTTGACCGGTTTGCCTGCTTCGTTCAGAGCCATCATCACCTTGCCGATGACGTAGTCGGGCATTCCGGTATTGATTTCACCGGCCAATTCGATAAAGCGGGTATTGAAGTCGAATTCACGCGCTTTCCATGTCAGATAGAAGGGATCGATGGGGATGCAATGACCGCCGAGCCCCGGCCCGGGATAAAAGGCCTGGAAACCGAACGGTTTCGTTTTTGCCGCTTCAATCACCTCCCAGATATCTATTCCCATCCGGTCAAAGAGGATTTTCAACTCGTTCACTAGGGCGATATTGACGGAACGGTAGATGTTCTCAAGAAGCTTAGCAGACTCGGCCACCCTGGTTGATGAGACAGGGACGGTCCTTTGTACGATACATTCATATAGTTGCTTTGCCGCTTCGAGACACTTCTGAGTGTAGCCTCCCACCACCTTGGGGATATTCCGGACACTGAAGTTGCCGTTGTTATTCGGGTCCTCACGCTCAGGAGAAAAGGCAAGGTAAAAATCTTCTCCTGCCTTCAACCCCGTTGTTTCCAGGATGCCTCTGACAAGCTCGTCAGTCGTTCCCGGATAAGTCGTCGATTCCAGGATGACCATCTGATTTCTTCGCAGGGTCTTGGAAATCGCTTTTACCGTTTCCACAACATAGGTCATATCCGGTTCACGATTTTTGTTCAGAGGCGTAGGAACCGCAATGAGAATACAGTCAACATCCTTCAAAAGCTGAAAATCCGATGAAGCGATAAATCGGCCTGATAAAGCATCCTGAAATCTCAAAAGGTCGATGTGATGGATATAGCTTTTCCCCTGATTTAACGATTCGATCTTGGCTTTATCGATATCGAAACCGGTCACGTTGAATCCGGCCTTGCAGAACTCAATGACCAGAGGAAGTCCCACGTAACCTAGACCAATAATGCCGACACGGGCCTCCCTGCGATTAATTTTTTCTATGAGGCTCATGTGTTTCCTCCCATGACAAATTGCTTTTCTCTGAATCTATGAACGTATTCAAGAAAAAAAAGAAGAGTGGGAAAACTATCATTTCTTTATGTATTCCGGGGCAATAAACATCCAGTCTGCCAGATCCATATCCCGGACCGCTGTCGGATTCCGTTCGTAACGGGTCGGATCATACGAGAAT